>Ga0209208_10001452_pt1 | contig 33482 bp, 22 predicted proteins | sample S1TSphfallax_3_FD_187694 | JGI IMG/M metagenome (GOLD analysis project Ga0209208, IMG submission 187694) | Host-associated microbial communities from peat moss isolated from Minnesota, USA - S1T2_Fd - Sphagnum fallax MG (SPAdes) (version 2) | ecosystem: Host-associated > Plants > Peat moss >...
CATCCAAGTATTAGAATTGAACGTCCTAGATTATTTCAAAATAATATTAATAATATTTTAAATAATCAAATATTAAAACACGTGGCAACACATCATTTGCCCTTAATTGTTACCAAAATAGTTGCATCTTAGTCGCATGTGACAATACGTATACAATGTAGTCAAAGGATGAAATGTATTTGTTGACTTTTTTTTTCATACAATACTTTTTGTCATTTGCGACTAATTTATCACATACGACTTGTCTTAGGCGACTACAGGGATTTTAGTTGCAAAATGTCTTTTGCAACTAAAATTTAGTTACAAACACTAGTTGAAAATACACATTTTTCTTCTAGTGATTGCAATTATGCAAATTCAAAAAATCACAACTATATTTCAACTTCGATGATTATAATTCAAAAATTGAATTTACCATCACACATTCTTGCCAATACCTTGAAGTCATCCAATTTGGAATTTTTTTTTTTGAAGATGGATGGAGTCTTTACCAAAATAATCAAACACTTGACAAACTTAAATAACCAAACACTATCAATTCACCTAATAGCCTAGTTTAGTTTAACTACATATTGACTAAGCTAGCTATTGATTTACAAAAGTAATTATTTTAACTACCTACTTACCTATCATAAATATCCTACCTAGGTCTTTTCAATAAGTAAATATGTGAGTTACATATTAGGTACCTAATTATTTATTGGAAATAAGTACTTAGTTCATGTAACTTATTTAGCCTATTTGACCATTGTTCAAAATCCACATACCTAATCAAATAACCTTCACAGGCTAGGCAAGTGACATGTTAGGTACATCCTAGTTATCCAACAAAGTTACTTACTTATTGGGGTTATCAAGGTTATATACCTATTAATAAAGCTAGTTCTACATATGTAACTATTAAAGCTAGTTATGTATGTAGCTTTAATATGTAAGCTATTAAGTATCTACCTATAACTGTCAGGGCGAAGGACCCATGTCACTGTCACCATATGCTCACCTTCCTTACAAAATAATGGCAACCCAAGAATTGCACTACTTCGTGAATCTTTAGAGACCATAGCCATGCCCTTTGCCACTAGCACATCGAGGAAAGCCATATGCAACATTGTGCATATTGTCATCACCTTTAAGGGAATATATATAATAAATTCCAAAATTTTCACCAATAAAACCTTGACTTTTCCACAAAACCTTTCAATCTAAAAATCATTTCATGTTACTTGAATCAAATCAAAATTCAAGGATAAAAAAGAAAGGGATTCATTACTTATGTTTTCAACCCAAGGTTTTAGGAGTTCACAACGTTTCACTTTCCTTTCACCCACACCTACTAAGAGTGTAAGAGGACCTCGAATCACCTTGCCCTTGGGTAGTTTGAAGGCAACCTCATGTAATTCTAGAATCTTGCCAAGGTCAAGCTTGAATGTAGTTTTTTTTTTTTTAGTAGGTGTAACCAACCAACCGAGGAGGAAAATATTATACTATAATTTTTTCCGCTTGTCTTGAGCTAGTAGTGTACCTTCCAACCGAGAGGGAGCTCTTAAAACTTTTTCACCCACCTCCGGGCTATAAGGATCATCTTCCTCCTCCTAACCTTTTGTTTCCATTAATGCACCATTCTTTTTGGCCTTCTTTTCACCTTGTAATCCTTTTGCCCTCTACTCCCCGCCCCCCCCTCCCCCACAATAAAATAATAAGATGATTTGCCATAATCATGATCACTTCCCTCCATGGGATCCAACAATTGGGTGTCTCCAAACATTTCTGATCGAATAAGATGTTCTTTTGTAAGGTCATCCCCCTCCAACACTTGATCCACTATTTATTTCACCCCTTTACTTCCAACCTCTTGACATGAAGGAAAAAACTCCAATAGATCATAATCATAATTCATTAAAACAATGGTAGGAGTTGAAAGACTACTTACATCAAGTGTTGGATCAACCTCATGCATCCCACTTGGACTAGGAGCCATTGCTTCCTCTTGTGGATTAGCCTCATGCACACCACCAACACCAAAAGCCATTACCTCATTCTACACATGGGAGATCACAAGTTTTGTACATTGTATTTTTCCCTCCTTTATGCAATCACCTTCAATTCTTCCCCCTTCACTATTGCCCACACCCATGTCATGGTCTAAAAGTAATGTAATGGGAATGGTATTTAATGTTAGGGGGGTGGAAGACAAGGTAGCAAGTGCTAGCACAAATATACTATCTAACTCCTTGAAAACAAATGTTTGTGTAATGCTTATTGGAATTGTTGATACATGGTTCATGGAACAACTTATGGGGACTAACTATTGGTGTTGCCCACTTTGTAAAATGGCTTTGATCTTTGTCATAGATTCCAATAGGGATTCTAGTTTTGCCATTATAGCCATCAAGGAATTGACCTTTGCTTCAATGGTTATTTTTCATTTTGCATCTAATGGAGGTTTTGGCTCCATTTTCACCTTTTTAATTATAGGTTGTTGCCTTGTGTTTTGTTGTTCACCAACCAATCACACACCCATGTTAATGCATTCCATAATATCCCAATTATCCACTAAAATTACACCCAAGTCTACTTCATTCCATTCAATCCTTCCAGTGCATCCCTTTCCATTTGATTTACACTCATTAGCTCCACATCATTCCACTAGACTTACACCCACGTTCACTTGATTCCACTCAAGTCCTTTCACTCTCATTCACTAGGGTTACACCTCATTCCATTCAAGTTCATCCACTCTCAATGGACATTAAACCTACATTCACCCAAACTTCATTACATTCAAGTTCATCCACTTTCATTGTACATTAGAATTACACTCACATTCACTTAATCTATTAAAGTCCTTTCACTTTCATTTCACTAAGGTTACACCTCATTCCATTCAAGTTCATCCATTTTTAGTGGACACTAAATTTACATTCACCCAGACCTCATTACACTCAAGTTCATCCACTTTCATCGTACATTAAAGTTACATTCACATGATTCCACTCAAGTCCTTTCACTTTAATTTCACTAGGGTTACACCACATTCCACTCAAGTTCATCCACTTTCAATGGACACTAGACTTACATTCACCCAAACCTCATTACATTCAAATTCATTCACTTTCATTATACATTAGAGTTACATTCACATTCACATGATTCCACTCAAATGCTTTCACTTTCATTTCACTAGGGTTATACCTCAATCCACTCAAGTTCATCCACTCTCAATGGACACTAGATTTACATTCACCCAGACCCATTACACTCAACTTCATCCACTCTCATTATACACTAAAGTCACACTCACATTCACCTAAATCCACTCAAGTCCTTTCACTTTCACTTCATCTCATTCCAACCATGACTTTTATTTTCTCCTCACTAGTACACTTCAATCTTACCCATTTGATTTTAATATATTATTTTTCCATTTCAACTCCATTTTAACCACACCTATTTCATATTCATTCCATTTTAATCTAGGTAGGTTCCATTACATCCCCATTCCATTAGATTTGTAAGTTGATTCCACCTAAATTGGGACACTTGCCTACCTTAGGCACTTTGTTGTAGTCCATGCTTGGTTGTTTCTTGTGGATTTGTGTGGCTATCAACGACTCATCCCACTAAAGCCTAAATCAAAGTATACAATGCATGTGTACATTTCCATTATTAACACAATGGTGGAAACAAATGGTTATTATGTCTATGGGTTTACATGCAACCTTATCTATGTCAAGCATTGAATTCTAAGGGGAAAAAAACCACAAAAAATTGTAAATACAACATGAATTCTCCAAAATTTCAATAAGATTTTCAATGCAAGATTCAAATCTTATTAATGGATCATGACAATGCCATATTGATAACATGAGCTATTATAGTCTATAACTAGTTTTGTGATAATATTTGCCTACAAAAAAAACATTCAACATATAAGACTAGTCGAGGAACTAGCTCTTATTGGAGGTCAAATAATCCTAAAGATCTTTAGCTATATTTGCAACAACTCGACAACATATAATATTGATGTAAATGACCAAATTGTTATGGACTACCAAAGCTAGCTGATCACTACTAGTTGAAATCAATTCTCCACCAAATTACAAGTGCAACTCCTGCAAGGGGGCTCTATTGCTAGTGTTGGATTAATTGCTTGAATAATGAAAGTTTTTATAATTATAAAATTAGTTGTATATGGCATACATCCAAGAATTTGCAACAATTAAATGGGAGGAGAAATTGAGGGGTTGGAAAACACACCTAAAAACAAACACACCCTTTATTTCTAGGTCTCCATAGGCTTTAGCTTTTTATTAATAGTTTTTATGTTTATGGTTGTAGGTGAATGGGATGTTAGGGTTGAAGCTTTGAAAACATAGGTGGTGCAAAAGAAGAGTACCCTACATGAGTGGGAAGAATAATTGATTAGAAAGTAGGAACAACTACATGAAGGGGATCAAAAGTTGAATGAATGTGAGCAGCACATTGTCGACGTAGTCAATCACTAAAGAAGACTAAGAAGACTGGAAACTTGTGCATGTTGCCTTCTTGGAAAAATATCAATTAACATTGAAAAATGAACTTGAAAAAACAATTATAAAACTTGAGAAGGTGTAGGAATCACTTTCCTTTGAGAGAAAGGAGTTTGAGAATGTGAAAGTGGCATTGAAAAATGAGGAGTTGAGATATATCAATTGGAATCAACCATTACAAATGGGGAACATGGATATAGAAGTGGACATAAGGAGATTAGGAGGGAGAGATTGGAATTAGAGAGGGTCCAAAAGAAGCTAAAATGATCATAACAATGAATAAAGAGGTTAGGAGGGGGAGATTTGGAATTAGAAAGGATTCAAAATGAGATCAAAATTGAGAAGGACCCACTTGAAGATGAACATGAATGTTTTGAAGAAGAGAGTAAACTAGACCAACATCAATTGAAAAGAATTGGGTGAAGGTGTGGAAAGACTAGGAGTTGGAGAAAGAAAAGATGGATGAATGGAAAAAAAGTTGAAAATGAGATAGGTACAATTGTTGCAAGAAGAGATGTTGAGCAAGGAACTCCAACACATCATCGAAAATTTGGCAATGAAACTTCCCATCAAGAGGGAAGCCTAAAGAAAGAAGTACATATGCATGCAGAGATTGAAGTTACAAACTAAAATTAAGGGTGAGAGAAAAAAAACTATTTAAGATTGTGAGAAAACCTGAATCTAAATTACAAAATAAAGACAAAAGATTGCTCACTAATAGATAAAAGAAATGAGAGGTATAGGAGGTGGAAAGATAAAACATGACTCAAGTACACAAATGGAATAAATTATTTGACATTATCATCATAGGAGACCATATTAAACAATTTTTGCTTACAAAGAGGTGATGATTTTGGAATAACAAGTCAACAATTAGAGTGTGATGGTCCATGTTGAAAAAGTCAGACAAGTTACACCACTTACTACCATGACTCCTTTGTATGTGGAAGCAATTGGTTTTCAAAATACTTACCATGGGTTTCACAAAGACTGTGTAATACATAAATTTTTTAATAACAACATAAGGGCTTATGTCCACAAAAATTGCTTTTAGTCATCATTGTTGTTTTAAAACTCTTAGATTTGTGTAAAGATGTGCAAGATAGGTATAAAATGTGTTTCAAGGGACACTGCACTAAGATAACAAGTGGATCTAAAAAACATACATACTCCGCTTTCCATTATCGTATCTTATCCTTCAAAAAAATTCTTTAAAGACTATTTGGGTGCAACAACTATAGGGGGATGATGAATTTACATGTTTGTTTATTGTAGCTAACTGCTTCAGCTTGGGTGTTGCCATCATGTTGGCTTTGGCCTTGGTCTTTTTTGTTCGTGTTGGTGGAGGTGTGTTTTTTGACAATGATAGACTAGCAACATACACACAATATTTAGTCTTGTTCCCATCACCAAATAATGATCTAACAACACTTCTTCTCCTTCCTCCTCCTCAACCTTCTCCTCAACATTCAATGGGTTGGAGTGTTCATGGGAGCTTGATTCACTTTGTGCTTCTACGATCAACATTATTGTGGGGCTTTGTTCGTCCCTATTGCAAGAAAACATGAGGAAGCAGGAGAGTGCACGGTGGTATGACATTCACAAAAAAAACAAGACACATTCATAAAAATGCAAATTCGAGGGGGGGAGTGGGAAATAGAGTATCAAATGAATGGCTATGAACTAAAGAGGGACTTGAGGAACAAAACCAATGAGTTCTAATTATTGCACTTGTAGAAGCTCCTTCTCCTTTAGTAACCACGCATCAAGCTTGACATTGATAAAAACTTTTGTACGCTAGAATTTGAAATGTATAGGAGTCAGAAGTGAAAGCATAAGAATCGGGATTATGTAATGCACAAAGTTTGAACTCTATAAGAGTTGAGAGAAAAAAAGAAGTTAGTGGGTTTTTGTTTACAAATCTAGCTGCATATAATTAGGTTTTAGGGGTGTGTGAGTATCAAGAGTCGTTAACCTAAAGACCACGGGCAAAACGACGTCTCCTCTTCTTCTGACACAAGGTGATGTTGGTATATACCATTTTCATGACCCATATAGAAAGCATTAATAACCTAAAATTAATGGAACTAATGGGTGTGGGTCTTGCATTGGTTTTTGCTTAAACGTATTTCTCATACTTTTTTTTTGTGCAAGAAATTGAAGAAAGGATGTGAAGCAAAAGAAGAGGGAACCATGAAGGGGTGCACACTTTCACAAAGTTGCAAATCTAAAAATATCAAGTTGTTATCAAGTTTTTTTTTTCAACTTTTGATTTTTCATGCCTATAATTTTTGTATCATATAACACATGATTTTGAACTTCTTAATGTTGGGAACCAAACAACATTGCAAGGTTGTTGATATAGGCCAACAAACTTGTTGGAAACAAGGTGTTGTAGTCAATGTTGGCCACCGGACCTTTTTACATGATTTTGGCACTTTTGATTTTGGACACCATAAAACACTATAGGGATGTGGAGTTGTTGATATCAATTCCCAATCTTGTTGGAAGCAATTTTGTGTAATTGATGTTGGGCACTAGGCCACATTGCAAGATTGGGTCAATGTTATGCTCTATTTTAATACTCATAATGTTAAGTTTTTTTTTTTTTTTGGGTTCTTGCTTAACAAGGGTTCTTCCTCCCATTAGATGATGCAATGGGTTTCCAAGATGCCATTTCTTGTAAGAGTGGGTTAAAAAATCACATTCAATCAACTTTGTAGGTGCCACATCTAAAGATCGTAACAATATACGAATGTTAAGATCAAAATGAGTCTTATGTATGTAATTGGAATGATTGTTAGTCTTCATGCTTGTGATTGTATTAGTTGGCATGACAATGTTGAAGCAAGTTCTGAATTTATGGCACATTTTACTATTGGTGCAAGTAGTGAAAACCTAAGGTGCATCCTTCCATGATGTTTGAAAGATTTCATCGTGTTGCATTATGGCCCTTGCCATGGCAAATAATGGAATTAGCCTAAAAGTCGTGAGCCTTTCCTTACATTAGATATTAATTAAGTATCTAAGTATTTGAATTTCAGATTTGAATTGGGTTTCCTTCAATGTCTTATTAATTCACTGTTTTTTTGTTGCATCCTTGCATGTGTGGCACTAACTAGACATGTAGTTTTTTGCAGGGTGTTGGGTCCGATGGTCTTCTTGGACTAGATGTGTTAGAGATTTCAATGGCAAGCACTATGGCTAAACAATGAATTACACAAAACTTTTTCTCCATGTGTTTTGATTTGGATTTTTTAGGGAGGATCATCTTTGGTGATGGGAACCCTCTTGAACAACCAAGGTCTCCACTTGTTAATATCACTAATGTGTAAATCAAGTCTTGAACCAAACTCTTTTGTTCAATTTGCGTATATATAGGAATTACAAGAACAAATTGTTGTTTAAGCTTTCTAAAATAGGTAAGAAAGCCAACAAGAAACAAATTTGTTCATGGTGTATCATTGGTGACATGGTGATTAGTGGCTCCAAGTTTTTCTCTCCTTTGGCAAAGGTTAATAAACTGAATGGAGAGAATATGAAGCCATCTTTTTTTTATCATCTCCAAAGAAATACATACTAGCATACCTTGGGACCATTGAACAGATCATTGTGGGTATGTCAACAGTTCCTACCAAAATTGATGCCATCTTTGACATTGGAACTTCCTTGACATACTTGTCTATTCTAGTGTACATTTAATTTGCAAAGGTGGTAAGATATTTCAAAATCTTCTTTTATTAACAAATCTATGTCCTATTCAATGGTTTGAGGATGTTTGTGACAAATAAGCTTATCTCTTTTCTTGCATAAATGATGTTTTATTATTCTCCCACTTACTTACATCCATTGTTAATAATTGATGAAGTCAGTAAGGAAACATGGTAGTTAGTCATTGTTATTTGTGTTGAAGGTGTTGGTTTGTACTTTATGAGTGGCACCCGCAAGGTTATCATGACACTTAGGGTTGCATTTGGATTGTAGTTTCAACGTAAGAAGAGCAAGGATAAAGGGGTGAAGAGACACAATAAAGAAGAAAAAGAGGGTGGAAAGGAAGGAGACAAGAAGTTGGGAGGGTTAAAAACTTGCCATAGAAATGCGAAAGCTAATTCTATGACAACAGAAGATGATGAAGTGGAAGCAACAATAGAGTTGGTTCCAAGACATAATAAAAGCAAGAAAAAGCCAACATCAACTTCATCAACCACTTCTAACAATGATGATGACAACTCCAAAAGCATTTTAGAAGAATCCAATTTGGATGATGGAAAGGCGAAAACAAAGGACAAAGGTGATGAAGACAATGATATCATTGAAATTGATGAAAAGGCCATCAAATTCAAAGAGATGCTAGAAGTTCATAATAGGGTGCATAGGCACATTGGACAAGATATTGGACCTATGCATGTTCCTATTAGCATTGCCAAGGTCGCAAAGATTGCTAAAGCTTTAAAATGTGATTTTCATTCAAGGACTCAAATCTTTTTGACACTGCATTATATGAAGAAACTATTATGAGTCTGTGATGTTTTTAAATTCCATATGATGGTGTAGTAATAAACATTCAAGTAGGATAATTAAATGATGTCAAATCTACAGCGCTTGGGGTAAAGGCACATTAGATAAAGGATTAGACCTATGCATGATCCTTTTGGCATTCCAAGGTTAGTGTAGATATGGTTGAAACTTAAAGGCAACATATCTTCAAGGACCCAAATTTTTTTGGCTCCACATTGTATGGAGAATATGTTGTGACTTGATGAATTCCAGATGATGGTGGAATATACATTACAAGACAACAATTAGGGTTAGGGTTGGTGCTAGACAATAAGAATTCATTATGGATTGTTAACATATGGTGTAGTAGACATTAAGTACAACAATTAAATGAGGGTCAATGCTAAACATTAAGAGCCCATAATGAACAGTTAACATATGGTGTGGTAGAAATTAGAAAACAACAATTAAGGTTAAGGTCATTGCTAGACATCAAGAGTTCACAGTGAATAGTTTACATGCAAGAAAATGATTTTGTTGGATTTAAATAATTTTTTTCTTACATCAAGTTCATTCAAGCTATAGGTTGTTAACACACATGCAAAGGTTGAGTTTGTTCTAGATCAACGTGTTAATGGGAAGATCTTGTCCAAACTAATGTTACACCTTTAGCTTCAATTGGGTTTCCACTACATTGTCTCATGTGTTATGCTCCTTGTGCCATTTTAGGCTCCTTGCAAATTTGCAAAAGGGAGAGCAATATTTGAAAAGCTTGCAAGTAGCTATAGATGGTTTCACTTCATGTGACCTACCCTATGAGCATGCTAAGGCATTTTTTTGTTGTTGTTACCTCCAAATTATTTTTCTCTTGCTTACACTCCCTATCTTTACATGTTTGAGTCATGTTTTTAAATGTAGGTGTTTGTGTGTATAAACGTTTTTTTTTGTCTTTGGGCAATATCATTCTACACTTCAACAATAGTATGAAAGTTGCATTTAGATGACATCCTCCTTGTGCTCCATTACAATCTCCTCAATAGACTTGACTTAAATCATAAGTATGGAAAAAATTCCAATACTTATGATGAAGATCTTATGTGTGTTGCAAATCACCTTGCATTTGAATGGTCTGTGGGAAAATCAATCCATGTCAAGATGTGAAACAAAATGAAACAAAAAACGTGACCTTCCAAACATCAACTTCCATTGTAGGTCTTTTGGATATAAGTCTCAAGATGCCTTAAAGCTTTTGGTGCTTGAATTCCCCTATTGTCATGAATAGGTAGGAGAAAATCAAAGTTTATCCTATGTGGAACTATGTGGAGATGAATGTGAGCTTTGTGGAAACACACCAATATATTTGGAATTGTTGGGGTAGGCTCCATGGAGCTTGTGCCAAGGTGTGTTTCCTACTTGAAGTTGAGACTTATCTTAGTCTTGCTCTTAAGAATAAGGAGTGGGTGGGAAGATGTAAAAATGATGCAACTTGTGCCAAAACATTTTTTGAACACCTACATTAGCAAGGTTCAAGGACGTGCTAAAAATCCTTGCATGTCTTGGAAGGATATTTGATTGGCATGTAACATACATTAACAATAGTCAGTATGTGAAGATGGTCACCTTATGTATTTTTCTGCTTTGGGTCAAAGGTAGTTTGAAAGTAATTTTTTCTGGTTGGGGGGGCGACTTCTTTCCAAGTCCAACAATGTACATTCTATGGGTTTTATTTCTCTTGATTTGGAATTTTTTCATGCATATATACCCACTAGATGTCATTTTTCATGACTTGAATTTCACATTGCTATTATCTTTCAAATATGTATTTTGTCATTTTATGGGCATGTTGATGTTCTATTATAGGATTGTCTATGAGTTGCCAAGCTCCTAATGCTATAAAAAACTTCCATAGATGTAGATTGTTACAAATCCAAGCTTATTGGTTAATCACCCTTCCTAAGTACAATGCCATTTTCAAAGCCTTGGAAGAAACGACAATATGATGTTGTATCGATTTATTTTCTCTTTCATATGATCTTTTATGTGGTATAATGCAATCAATGAACTTCTTGACAACCAACTTCATTTTTTATAAGATGGAAAAATGGAGAACATGAAAGGTTTGGTCTGAAAAGGTATTGTCTCTTTCCTTGAATTCAAGGATTTTGCCTTCTTTTGGTTGGAATTGACATAACAATTATCGTCTATAGTTTTATAGATATGTTCATGTCTTTCCCATACCATCTTTTTCCAACACATGCCAAGCCCTACTTTTATTCTAAAGTTGTGTATGAAGGATACTCCTTTGTTGCATTCAAACTTGATTAGTTGGAAGACCTTCCATTTGAGGTTAGTGAAGGTCCAAGGAGTATGATGTGGTAGTATTTTGTGCTCTAGGCACTGTAGTTGTGTATGCATTTGTACAAATTGCTAATGTTTGTATGGTGTTTGTAGAAGCCAAAATGAAATGTATAGTTAGTAAGATATGTTAGTTGGAATTCAATTCAAGGCAAACAAATGGCTAATGTTTTGGCATCTTTCTAATCTCCCAATAGGTATTAATTCCCTTACAATATTAGTCTCTAGAGGCTAGCTTGCTGATCCATCTCATTCAATAAACACATTATTTGGTAAACTATTTCATATGAAGGTCCACCATCTTAGTACACAATTCCAAGGAGTTCAAAAGAGTCTATGTGGTAGACTTGAGCACATTGTCCTTGTGAATAACCAACCTTGGTTACATTACCTTGGAACTCTCCAATTCTATGGAGTCATCAATTGATGGGTGATAGATTTCTGCCATTTATCTCCAGTTTCTTTTTAGAAGAGGAAGGGTCACCCAATTAGACCTAGCAACTTCCCTTTCGAAGAAAGATTTGCCTCACCTCAAGAGGTTAGACCATCAAGGTGATCTATCAATATAACATTCTTGGCATATAGTACAAACCTTGCAACAAAATTGTTATGTAATCCACCTTCGAAAGCATAATGGTCTCAAAAAATAAGGTGAGACATGAGATGGAGGATTCCAATTTGATGTGACACTTGACATGATGTTTAGTGTTTTGTGAACTAGGATTATTTATTTTCTAGGGAACAATTGAGGCCTTTGCCAAAAGTTAGAGTCACAAAACAATTCTTCACTCAAAGTTTGAATGACAAAGGGTTCGTTGGGATTCAAAAGCAAGTAGTGACATGCAAGTTCTTATATTCTCAGCCAAAGCATATGCAATTGGTCATGGTTCTTCATATGTCCATCTATCACCATTGTAGCTTTTATTACATCTGCATTTGTGGTGACAATTTCCATAAAGTGAAGGTTGTAGGAGTTAGAGATTCATCACATAGGTTATAAGTAATATTAAGATACATGTGTATGTGTATTTGAAGTAGGGAAAGATGTAGACTTGGCAGAACTTAAAAATAATGTGTTGGAATTGAAAGCCATTGCAATCACAATTAAACATGATTCAAATCTCCATGCCCCACTATTGGTGAGAAACTTGTCCAACAAGTTTTAAAAAGGGTTATGAATTGCAATGTAATCTAGAAGGACCAATGTTGTGTAGTTGTTGGAATTTTTTAAGTGCTTCCAACTCTGGTTTTCAAATATTTTAAAATTAAAGAACCATTTGTTCCAGTTCCTTCAAGAAAAAAACCAAAATCAAAGAATGACATGTCCTAGTTGTTTCAAAAACCTCAAAGAACTTGTGGTTTTCATGAAAAAATTAATAAAACCAGTGGATTTATGGCCAATTTTTTTTCAATTTAAAAAAACAATTGTGGTTATAAACCAGAACTTAGTTTTCAATTTTTTAGAATTGTGACTCTAAATCCAAAATTCCGTAATGTCATCATTCATCCTAGAAATAACATCCTTGTAACTTCATTATAAAACATAACCTCATGTTTATTGATCATGTCCCCTTTATAATGTTTATAAATATTTCCAACTTGTATAACCTGCAAGTTGTGATGGGAATTGCTCTAACACAATGTTTCGTAGCCTTGTTGCCTTCACTAATTTGTCTCTTGGTATTGTCCCTTTTGGACACTTGTGTCGAATCCTTCAATAGTTAGTTGCCTTTAGTTGTCATCTGGTTTCTTCTACAATGAAAACATACGTGGAAGTGAATTTTTGTTGTTGTACATGTTTCATAAAAGTAATACACTCACTTCTCTATAAATTTTTCTAGAACAAAGTTTTCCAATTAAAAGAATTATTTGTCATGATACTTGCCCATGTGAACCAAAGCCAATCTTTCCACAACTTAAAGTTCCTCATATTTGACTCAAGGGATTGAATGAGCTGATTTTGGGGTTGATGGGCTATATAAATGACACCACAAATGTTGGTAGTATTTTAACAACCACCTACAATAATGTCTCCTTAGATGAAAGGCTTTTTTACAATGAAATGTTCACAAGACATAAACTAGCTACATAGTTCCAAATGAATTTTGACCTTGTCTCACAAGTAGATGTAGTTAGTTGATTGTGCTAGAATTGTTGATGAACAATCACTCATACTCTGTCTTGGAGCTTGATGATTCATTTCCTTAATTTGAGAGTCATCCGAGGACTATGGTGTTGATAATTTTCAAATTGATTGATCTTTTTTGTGGTCATATTTTTTGGCTTTCCATTGAATTTTGTAGTCTTGATTGTTTTGTTAGGCATTGTAATTTGATTGGGAACTTCACACATGAGCTTGATACACTCAATTTGTTTCATTGAGTGATTTTTTTTATTCCAAAGAGAAAATTGAAGTTTTCTTTTGTTTATGAAGATGCTTGGACCTAAGTTTTCTACTTATTGTTACCATTCAAATGTTCTTACATTGGAATGCCTTTGCAATTATACTTGCAAAAGGCCCCAAAAGGTGAAGTTTTATGTGGATATTCCTCATGTAAAATTGATAAGCACTTTGCTTTAAAAACATGAGCTATTATTATACACTACATTCATTATGGCCATATTAGACTACTAGATGATTGCCATAGCTCATGCTTCTAAAACACTTTGCATCTGAACTAGGAAATTGCTTCAATACCTTTGTGACTATTTTTAATTGCTTATGGAATTTTGTTAAAAATCTCCATCTACATATGTCTGAACAAACTCCATCTAGTGTAGTACCATGAACCAACTGGATTTTGCTTTTATAGTGTCCTTATTCTACAATATTGTTGTCAAAGTTGCTTGTAGGGGGTAAATATGAAGGTAGGTTATTCTAAAACTTGAAGAGTGCACAATTCCTAGGTCAAACTTGTGTTTGGCACCCAAAATATTGCATAAGCTAACCTCCTTTTGTCAAGTACATTATGAGATATTGGATGTTTCCCCACTCTTTTTTCCTCTTTGTGCCCCCTTGAAATTCTTTCCACTTAATCCATGACATATTCTTGAGAAATCATAGTTGTTTGATATCGCTTCAACATAGTACCCATTGTTGGGGGCTAATGAAGGTTTTGTTGGTAGCAATCACAACTCAAATGCATTACCTTGTGGTGTAAATTAACTATGAAAGCTACAAGGTTGCATTTTATCCTTTGTTGGGGGCTTGTTCCCATTTTTAATAATCGCGTAACATTGTATTTACCATGATGTATTGTTTGTAAAGGGAACTCTTAAAGGTGTACTTATGCTATCTAGTTAAGATGGAGGAGATTTGTTTATATTGCTGCAAATAAATATGGAGTAAGCTAAAGAAGATTCAGAAATCCCACAAAGACAAATTTTCATTGGTAAGAAACCCTTTAAATTTTGGTGTTCATTAATTAATTTGTTTACTGAATGACCTTTCATCATGGTTTTTAATGGTAGTATTAACCACTTGAAGATGGAAATGTGACCATAACTTCTACTATATGTATCACCATCCTAAAGATGCCAAAGATGCAAATTACTATGAAATCTCTAGAACGTCAATTCTTTGTCGGCTTATGATACCAAAAAATGCATCAAACCTTCCAAGATTCCCAAAACAAGGACTGTTGGTGCCTTATCGCATGTTGATAACAACAAGATTAATAATCCACCCACAATAAGACAATATTTTTGAAAGTAAGACAGAAAGAAATGCAAGCAAGATTATTGAAGCAAATAATCTCCAAAGTGGGAATGTGTGAACTCCTTCATGAATCTATGTACAAAATGCAACTATGTTGCAAAATCTAGTTATACATTTTAGTGTTTTCAAAGCTTAATCAAAATTGTCAATGAATAATAATGGTCCAGAATTTTCAAACACCCACCAATTCACTCATCCAAAAATGGGTCTCTAAAATTGCAATCATAATAAAGACCACGTTAAAACACCCAAATTTGGGAATTTTTAACCAAAAAAATTAGCCACAAATATTGCACAATTTAATTTTTTAATTTACACAAAAGCAATTGGTACATAGGTCCTTGATTGATAACATTCTAGTGCATCATTGAGGCAACTTACAAAGAAAGGTGGAAAGAAAATAGTTACAAAAAAATGACAATAGATTTGTCAATAAAACGTGACAAACCTCAAGCCTTATGTTGCTAACAACAAGTGTGTCATGAGCAACACTGATAGAAGGGGAGCCAAATCTTGGAAGCCTTGTTTGACAACATGCAGAGTGTAAGGGATGAAACGCAACGTCGAGCCTTTTGTAGCCACGAAGCTTGACACACCTTGAATGTGAAGAACAACAACAACAACACAAAAACACTATTATTGAGAACGAGTGCACTATTGAGAATGAGTGCATTAGTGCGAAGCAAACTCCTCACAAGTTGTAGGAGTTGTTGATTTTTTAGGAGCAATAATTCAAGAAAAGGAAAAGCATCAGGGGAGGCGTTGAAGTAATGAAAAACAAAAAAACAAAGTTATAACCTTGTGATTGATTTTTTTTGCCAACAAGAAACACAAGCATGTAATTACTCAAATACCTACAAAGACCGTTAATTTGCAATTTGGTAGGAGGCAGGAAAGAAATTGATGGAGGACTATTTTTTCAAACATTTGGTAGGGAAAAAACCAAGTGGTTGGGGGCAGAAGGGAAGGAGATGCAGGAATGAAAAATCTCTTTATCATGATCACGATCTTTGATCTTTGCATGTCATAGTTGTACATAGAAAAAGAGACATAAACACCATTGCTAAGCTTGGAAACATTGCATATTGAGGATGGGATCTAAATAACAAACTAGGGCTTGTGAGTGCCACATTAGATCGAACGGCTCACTTAAGGTTGGGCAATGATCTAATGGTGGTAAATCGAAATGGTGAAAGATTGGCCAACATAAACTGGTGGCAATGCATGACACTATTATAGTGACTACTACCAACCTTCCTTTGTTGTGTTTTTTTCAAATTTCTATGGATGTGCTATGCGCATTTAACTACATGAATAGACATTTCAAAATCAACAACTTGATAACACCAAGTGTTGGACGTCATTGAATGTGTTCTCTTTTTCTTCAACTTTAATTGTTGCACATTCGATTTTGTTTTCATTAGAGATTAATCGTTGATTTTATTTGTGCACATGTGTGTTTGTTATATGAGTAGGGTTACCATCAGTTACAAAAGATGAAATAATTAATTAAGATGGAGGAAGATGATTGGCACATATTCATGCTTGAAATTATTGCACAATAAGACATATGAAGGTGTTCTTTAGGGCTAATGGGTGTTCCTTTATGATGAAAGTGCATAAGGTTAGCAAAGAGTACTAGAAAGGTTGTTTGGATCATTATTGAAAATAAGGGTCCATTTCACAAGTAAAAACAAGTATTTTAGATATGGAATTTGGGTTGTCTAGCAACCATTGTCATTAGTGTAAGGTTTAAGTAGGAGACTGGGATAGTGGTAGCACAACAAACTCAAGTGCATTGTTGTCACTAATGTAGGCTTTAAGTAGGAAATTGAGACAATGGTAACACAACAAACTGTTGGTAGATTGTTGCCTTTTTATGATTGGAGGAACAACATGTTGTAATATTGTACAACAATCTATGCTCCTTGGTGGAGTGCCACATTGTGTTGGAGTTTAGGTCACCAATAATCACCAAAAATTTAAGTGAGCACAACCAACTTCCTTCAATAAATGTCTTTGGGTTGCACAAGAGAATTATGATTGATGGAAATGAATGTAGTAATCTCAATGCCTAATATTTTGAAGTCCTTTTGAATTTTGGTTTCAAGCACTTACTCTCCAATGTTTGGGCATGTGTTTCTTGGATGGACTAGTTGTTTTTAGACTAAAGTTAGTCACTTCTCTACCCTCATATTTGTAGTGTAAATTAGTGCTAGCAACTTTGATTTCATGTTTTTATTACTTGTAAACCCTAAACTTGCCATATTTGTGGCTTATTAAACTTGTATGCAATTTCCTTTTGGTGTTGTTTTTAATTTCAAACATGTTAATCATGGATCCTACATGGTTCTATTATTGGAAATACTTGAGGCATCTACTCACATGACAAATGTTGTGGTAGTTTTGTTATAGATTAAAGTTCTATGGTGCTTTCATTGATTCATTGAATTATTCCAAGGGAAAGAAGTAGTACTTTGCATTACATGATTAGGATTTTGTGTATGCACTTTTGATATAGTGTTGTGCAACAACTTGGTCTTTGTATACTCCAATCTTTTTCTTTCTATTGTTCTAAATATGAATACCTTATTTTTGGCACAATGTTTGGCATAGTTGGTGGTACCTATAACCCATATTTTGTTGCATGTTGTAACTCCCTTTGTTGCACCATAGTAACAAAGGGAATTTGTTCCCACTATTTATCGCCACCGCTCTATTGTTAGAACCAATAGCAATATTACACTAGGTGTTTCAGTAGCTCTTGGCCCTGGATTAGAGTGGTCAAGTTCTAGTGCCTGATTCAAAGATTTATTCTCACAACTTGAGAAATTTAGTATTGACATTCAAAACTTTCAAGTGACCAAATCATTTTGACTATTATTTTGGACATTAAACCTTGCAAGACCATTGTTTTTCGATTGCTTGCAAACATTGGGCTAAGTCTTTTTCTTGTTACTTCTAGAAATGAGACAAAAAAATCTCTACAATCTTGTAGATATTGGTTGGCAAAGTATGATGGGCATAGAGCATGTGTCGTTGAATGTGATAAGATGGCACAACTATGGAATGGTACATTAACATTCTAGTAGTGTACCTTCCAAATATAAATGGAGCCCATTTCAAGCTAAACACCCATGAACTACTATTCATGGAAGAGCCAAACATTCACTTCCTACATGGAGATGGTGCAGACAAGGTGAAGATGAACTATATCAAGCTATTGGGTGCTTGTACATGAGCCTCAAAGGAGATAGTGGCTCAACTATTTCTTATGGGTTTATCTGTAAATACTCTCTAAAGTGTGATTGCACACCCATTCACAAATGTAAAAACATGGCTTATTGGAACCCTTTTAGTGTTTTGTGGAACCTTTGTCAAACATTGTTGCCATGGGATAAGCACATCCTTTGAATTGGAATTGTTTGCGAGTATGTAAACTCGGTGTTGTAGTTACTTCATAGCAGTTTCGTGCTACTTGTTTGCATCCAAGCTATTGGTCATTCCATGGAATGATCCAAAATTCTAGACATTTTTCCATTGGGTAGAGGTGGAAGTGAATGATTGTTTTGCAACTTTTTTGCAAACATCTTTGATGTGGTGCATTTTTTGCAATTTGTACCAATGATGTATTAATGATCAGACATCTTCCCTATGGATGTAAGTGGGCCACTTGGGAGTCCTATGCCACTAGGATATGTGTTAATTACATAAAGAATGTTCAAACTATATAGGCCTTTCCATAGTGGCATGTAGAAATTGTCCTCCCCATCTTGCAAAGGTTAGCAATAGTTACCATGGTTGGCCTTTGTGTACTAGATGTTCCCATCCTTGTGACTAAGTTTCTTAGTCATATCTCATATCTCAAATTTTCATTGTCTTTGAGTTCACATCCGCTAGGGTTTTAATTTTTTGTGCTTGAATGCTCCTGACCAACTTACAAAATATTATTTTCCAAATGAATGAGCTAACTAATTATCTTTAGTATATAAGCCCATGAAAATAGATCCTTTCCATTCATCCCTTAAACCAATCTCTCTCTATTTCCATAATGACCATCTCCATGTGAAATCCATAATGAGAGTGAGAAGGATTTTTGTTTTGGTTGTACTTATAGTATTATGGCAATTGTTCCATTTTCACTTAAGCTCATTGTTAATCATCTTCCCACTGAGATCCAACGACTTTATTGTCATGTTAATTTTGTCATGTATATTAATGATAATATTTGGCATTGCACTTGTGATTTGATAAGTTTAGAATGCATTCGTTGGTGGGATTATTGTGTGTCAACAACTGGATTTGGGTTATGTATTGAATTAATTATTAACGACTGTATCTGTTTGTAGGACATGACAGCCCATGCGGCATGTGACTTTTGGGGGTGGCAAAGTTGAGCAGTTAGCATTAGCAAAATATCAAAGTGTGGTATGCCAACATTGAATGAGCGATGCACATTTGTCTAACCTCAAATTGTGTGAACTAGGCAAATGTCCCCTTACACATGAAGAGGTTGGAATTATGCTGACAACCTTGGGCTTTGGCCCCCACACTCAGGTCTACTTTGCATCATACAAAGTGAGTGTGAGCTCTTGATGAGTTGATACTGATACTATTCCCTTCATTCTCAGAAAGCTAATCAATGGTATGCCTACATTTTCCACGTAGAATCTCTTAAGCAGCATGGGTGGTAGACCAAAATTGAGAAGGCTAAAACATTGTGGATCACAATAGTTGATGTAATGTTTAAGGCTTGGTTTTTAGTGTATGAGCGTCATTTTCTTCAATTACTATTAGTAGCAGATTTTGGTGATGGAGGACAAGCAACCAATGCAATTTCATCACTTTTACTAAAAGATACAACTTGCAAAACCAACGTTACGATCCATTCACTTGGTGGTAGGTGCAAATGATCTAGATGATGAATCCTTGTTAATTGTGCCAAAAGCAAATGGACACTTTTACAAGCAAAAGTTATGGTGGCAGAGTGAAAGGAGTTCCTTTGAGATGTACTAGAGGAGTGTTCTATTATATGGGATCATGGCTAGTCCTTGTTCCTCATGCACAACTTTCCTCCATTACAAGTTGGTAATATTTCGACCATGTTTTGAATAATAGTTAAGCATTTGTGAACGGAGTGATGTACCAATTTGTGTTTCATTTATATTTGAGGTAATTCATGGAGTGGTTTGATCAGTTATGCTTGATGAGCTTTGGTGTGGTTGCAAGTAAGAAAGTTCTTTCTATGGCATGTAGATGTAATGGCCAGAGAAGTTTCCAAATCTAAGTTACATGGCATCTTTTTGTTGGCTGTGTAATAGCTCAATGGATCATTCACCAACTTTACATTGTAATATACCTTGTGCCTTCTCCCCCTACATCCACTTGCACTTCAATCTCCATATTTGAGATGTTTACATAGGCTTTGATTTACTTATAGCCTCCTTTCTTTTCTTTTGTTCTTATTCTAATTTGGAAATCATTTTTGCACTTTTTGGGTATCTTTTGTGAAATTTTTCCATCTTGTTTTGTTGGAGCTTATGTTCATCTTTTTGTCAACATGTAAGTTTAGTGCGGTATGGCCTACATTGAATAAAAGATAGTATCTATAATGTATGTGATCAGAGAATTTGGACTCTCTTTTAGGAGTTCATTAAATATTATTTATTTAATCATGTCATTCATTTTCGACTCTGATTTTGATTATTTCAAATAACAACATTTTCAGTACCTAATTAACTAAGGTTCCATCTGTATTGTGTGTAATCCTTTAAAGAGCCCTTTAATAATGCAATAATTTCAATATAATATTATTGAACTACCATTGTGGATATGAAATTATATGTAGGCCATCACATAGGTTTAGTGCAAAATGAACATTGAAACAATAATCTTATTTACCAATATCATATTGGTACTAAATGTTAAATTGTTGCAATTGCAACACCCATACCATGTTAATGGAAATGATATCACTACACTATTTCATTAGTGTTTAACTTTGCATTGAATATTCATCTATGCCATATCCATAGAGACGATGATGCACCTACATTGTTTTAATGGTCATTAACTTTGCATTAAACATTCATCTAAACCATGTTTGAATAAATAATGTCACGTGCACGCATGGTCAATGGTCTTTGATTTGACAACGAACATTCACTTCAACCATGTCAACAAGAACAAGATTGCAAATATGTTGTTTTACTAACTTTTGACTGCATTGCAAAGTCATTGAAACCATGTTCACGATTTCAACAATGCACTTGTCATGCTTCAATGAGCACTGAGTTCACATTGAACATTCACAAAAAACCATGTCCATAGAAGTGCCAATAAATCCACAACATTCCAATGGTCTTCGGTTTTGCATTGAATGTCCACATAAACCAAGTTCACATACATAGCACTGCATCCACATTGATTATGACCAAATTTCATCAATGTTGAGAACACGTGGATTGAGTCAGTGTTAACCTAATGCATTCTTAATGTTGATTTGTGAGTCTTTAAGTTTGTGATGCCATGTAGGATGAAAGTTGTAAAATTGAATGTAGACTTGACACATCATGTCCTTTGATTGTTAACTAGATGTCCATAATGAAATGCAATTAGTTCATAAACCTATGCACTTTAGTTTTAATTATATAAATATCATATGCATGTCTGATGAATTTAAGGATAAATTAGTCTAGAAACCTTTGTCACTAGTTTGGATTATATCAAAACATTGGCATGTGTTCATAATTTGGGAAGCAAACACATCCTTGTCCACTGATTAAAATATATTAACACAAGGTTAGTGGGATCACCCACAAATCGTGGGAACATGGTCTTGTCCTCCCACACAATTCAATCCTATGTTGTAATCCACTATGTAACAAATGTTGCATAGTGGTGTGTAATGTAGTAACAAATTGTGCATAATGGTGTGTAATGTAGTAACAAATTGTATGGCAACAACCTTGTTATGCATGTTTTGGACCGGTAAGTTTTGTGATTGCATCTTTCGCACTAATTTGTACATGTATATAGTTGTAATTTGATTGTGTCACTTGTGACCTTTGTGACATTTAATTGAAGGTTTGCAAAAGGTTGTAATCATCATTCCAACACTTGGGATCCCAAAAGGACACACAAATGATTGGAAAAGGAGACATGAATTCAATGGGTGACAATGAACGAACATATGAAATCATTGGCAAGTACAATTTGAGCTTTAATCCCTAATTGGTATTGTAAAATACCAAAGACACTAGGTCAAGGGAAGGAATGTGAAAATGGTGGATATATGAGTTAATGGTGATAATATGAACATGAGGGAAGTGCAAATGAAGATGCATTATGTCATGTTTATAGGGGGATACTATAACATGGGTGAAAGTGCTTTGGTGACAATGTGTTCATTTTAGTAATGAAAACCCATTGTGCACGATTATGAATAGATAACAATCAAGCTACATGTGTTCTTGCATGTGGGTTTGTCGCAGGGCCAAATGGTAGGTTCAACAAATGTGATATGAATGGAGCCAAACAAATTCAGTTTTAGGGCATGTATTGAAAGAAGGTCTTAAACCTTTAAGAACAAGATGTTTTGACATTGAAGCATATGTGACCATTTTGGGAGTTTTGTGGATAGAAATCACCTAGTCCACCACATAGTGCATAATCCACCACATATAGTGGAATGCTATTCATTCCACTCATGTGGAGATTGGTGGATAGTTCAGTGGATCTGGGATTATAATTATTGAACACAAGTTGAAATTGTATGGAAGTAGTGGAAGTGAAGACCCATGTTGAACGTTGAATGACATGGGGTCTTGCGGGAGCACATGAGTTTGGCACAATAAATAAGCATGTTAATAGCCAAAAAAATTATCTTGTAAAAACTTAGGTTTTTCACTACCAAATTTTCATTATCAATTCTTATTATTAATATCCCACCACCAACTTTTAATACTGATTTATCATGAATTGAAAATAAATACCAAAATAATTTATAGGTTTATATTTAGAATCAAAATTTTTGTTAGAAATATTATTCGATTCTAATCCCCAAGGTTGGTGAATGTGATTTACATTCATCAAAAGGATGAATAATATTCTCATCCTTGTAGTAGTTAGGTTAGGTTGAATAAATTAGGGTTTAGAAAAGGAAACTACTTAGGGCTTGATGGTGGCTAGGGTTAAGGCTTGGTGGCGGCTAGGGTTAAGGCTTGGTGGCGGCTACGCTTAGGGCTTGGCGGCGGTTAGGGTTAGGGTTTGGTGGCAGCTAGGTTAATAGGGTTAAGTGGCGGCTACTTTAGGGTTAGGAGATAGTATATAGTGGAATGTTTTTGAGTGATCTTTCATTCTCTCCTTTCATGGTTTTGAGTGCACATAGAACCTTCAAGTGTTATTAGATATTGCAAGTCATAGTTTTGTGATTGTAGTATTTGAAGCATATAACCTTTGTGTTTTTGTTAGCTAATACAATTGTTTCATTTCATGAACCTTAAGTGTTTCATTTCTTGCTTGTTTTCAAGTTTTTTCCAATATTAGTGACATTGAACTAGGCCACTAACACCATGTTGCTATGTAGCAAACCACATTGTCTATGTCATGACTAAAATTAATCGTTTAAGAGTGGCACTGATGTCATGTTGATATGGCCAATTCACATGCAAATAACAAATTTTTATATGATTTAAATTATTAATCGACCTAATCAAATTAGACATGCCTACTTTGGAAGGGGGTTCAAAATGGATAAAAAGTATATTGTTTAGCCATTTCAAACTTGTAGACTCTACAATTTAGTCATTGTAGTCACAAAATGGGGGCTAAAAAACACATGGTTTTGTAGTAATGCCATAACATAGGTGGCCTTAAGTGTTTCCCTAGGCAAGACACCACAAAAAAATTAGGCCACAATATGACAATATAAGTAGTCATGTCAAATATGTTTACCACAGTTTAAATATGAATGTCATACATTTATTCATACTTTTTAGACATGGATGTTGTATGTTTATTTGTATTATCTAGACGTGGATGTTGTACATTTATTTGTATTATCTAGACATGAATTTCATGTGCATGATTAAACTATTTAAACAACAACCATCGTCCAATTTTAAACAATACAAATGTATGAAAAGATGAAGTTTGCATGATTACTATTATCAAATCATGGCCTAAGAAGTTTGTGATCTAGACTTCTAAGTACGCTTTTAAATAGGCATTATGTAGCCCCTTATGTTGACTTTTGATAACCCCCATCTCAGATAGCTCCCCAAGTAGGCTTATGTAACCCCTTCTCACATTATGAGTTTGCCTTATGTATTTCCTAACCTACAAAATCTTCAATTGACCCTTTAGGTAAATTTTGTGCAATCCTTTGAGTTACCTTGTAGTCATCCCATAACCTAGGTAAGCCCTTTATGTAAAATACATGCAAACCACATGAAATAAGAGGAAACTCAAATCATTTAGTTTAAAAGAGGAAATTTGAATTTCCTCCTTTGTTATTTCCCTTTGGCATGGTCCCATCTTACATTTTGATTATCATCCCCAATTATAGTGAAACCAAGTTTTTGTTATTGTGTTTTAATGTCTTCACATATGACTTCAATGATTTGACAAAGTGAGGTGGTTAAAATTTTAATTTATTATTTCAATAAATTTTCAAATCTTTGGTTGAGTGTTGAACATCACACACTTGAGGATGTGAAGATTGTCGATGCAATAAAAATATATGTAAAGTGACCCCCTTTTTGTGCCCTTTTTTCATCCCCCAATCTCTTTTTCAACCTCTAAAGATTGTTATCCACAAAGTAATGAAAGGGAGAAAGCATCTTTGGTTGGACCACTAGGAACCACCTCAAGGAATGGTTAAAGAACGAAAAACACACAAATCATTTTCATGGGCCTTTTACTTTAAATGTTTTCACAAATATAATTTTTCTTTCATGTTTATTAATTGCATGCACTAATACATGGCTTGAATTTTATTTTGGAATTAAAAAATTTGGGAATTGTTAAAAACAAATTCTGAATTAAAATGGCCCCTTTAAAAATTGATAGCTTTAACTTTGGAAATTCATAACTAAATTATACTTACTCAATTAATTGCGTAATAAAAACCTAAAAATAAAATGATTTCCAAATTATATCAGGAAAAAAAATCTTAAGAAAAATCTCAATTCATGTTTCAAATTTGTGTTCCTAACCAAAAAGTTCAAGGAAAGGTGGCCATGTGTCACATTCCTTATTTTTTATATAAAAATGCAATGATTAGGAAGATCAAAATACACAATATTATTTATATTATTAAAATTTCAAAATCTATGGAAGGAACTTAATAAATTTACTCATTAAAAAAAATTTATGAACAAATTATTTAAGTGTTTCCTATGATTTTTCAAAGTTCAATAGGTCAATGAAAATCAAGGTGTGACGTTCCTAATGGTCCACCCAAGGATTTTTTGCTTGATTTAAAAGAAAATATGGGTATAAAATGATGGAACTCATGATTAAATGCACGAGGTTAAAAAATATTTATAGTTTTAATATAAAAATAAATAAAATAGATTAATTGAAAGCAATCCAGGAATTTTTTAGGTGAAACTCAAATTTGGTTCAATTTGGTGTTAATGTGAGTTTTAGTGCCTATTTAAGCCCAATTCACATTTTTCATTGCTTTTTAAAATTCTCACCCCCTTTATGACCAAAATAGTGATGTGTTTTCTGTAATTTGCATATATTTATAGTAATTTAAAAAATCAAACATTATTGACATTATTGATAAATGTGCGTGTAGGCCAAGAATTCAATTCACATTAAGGCCTTAAATAATATGAACTAGGTCACCATACCTTTATGGCATTTCACCTCGGCTGAAATTAAAATCACTCATGTGAATGACCAACTCCAATGGAAACAATCCATTAAGGTCAATTTTTTGTAATATTGAAATATTATATTAATTTTGAATATAAATATTTACATTTTCATTGATTTATATAATGGATTGGAAGTATGTATCAAATTATTAAATGTATGTATGTTAAATTTATGTAATTTTAATGCATTATATCATATATATTACACATTCATGTTATATTTTTTTGTGGATAACCACCATTTAGAGGTGAACAAATATTTCAAAATGAAAGAAGGGCCCAAAGACAAGTTTGTTTTAGTGGTAACTTATATATGTCAAGGTTTGATTTGCAAAACAATTAAGTATAATTATGATATATGTAGTTTTTTTTTTCCAATTCCTTTATGGAGTTAGAATGGCAAGCATCCTTAAATACATCCAACTTAATTAGTGACTTTTTCCCAAAAAGCTCTTAAATGTGTAGCCAATAGAAATGATTGTGGTGACGCCTTTCTTAAAAAAAAGTTATCTATTACAATTTAGTGATTTTTTATATGGGTATTTTGTAACAAAATATTCCTTTAAAACAAAAATTGTCTTGCCTTCGAACAAATTTTAACCCCAAAAAACATTTGATGTAATTTTTGATAATTTAGTTACAATAACAATTTATAGTTGGTATGCAAAGATAATGGATAGTTTTGAAGGAAACCAAGGTTCAAATGTTGATACCAACAACCATATATAAGTTGTATGTTGACCATATATAAGTCATAATTTAAAAATATCACCTAATTCCATTGCCATGTTTAAATTTCTTATTCAACGAGGTGTTAATGTCACAACCCTAGCCTTAGGTTCGCAACCAAGGCAAGGGCTTGCAAAGGTGCAGGCCAAGAGTGAAGCTCGGGAGTCACATTTCATGCTCATGGGAGTGTGGGAGAGTGTGAAGGAATGAACCTCCACACTCCCAAATGAGCTCCCAGTTTGGGAGTTGAAGTCTTGATGGACTCTCAAATCTTCAGAAAATAATTGCAAAGGTCAAAACCCATTGGATTGAAGATTTTTTTATATCATTGAAAAGATCTTGAAACTTAAATGTGTAAAATGGGCTCGTATGACCCATTTGGGTACGTAAAACACAAGTTATGGCCAAAAGAAGGGTCGGGAGTCAATTTGGCAATTTGACTCCTGACCACTAAAAGTCAGGAATCGCCTCAATGTCCTTGCGTGAAGGTGGCATGCCACATACTGTTGGAAAGCTTTTAACGATGGTTAAAAAATTTCCTTAAACCTTTCTTCAATCAGAGGTCTGCACACAAAGTTATGGGCCTCCAAAGTTGCAGGAATCCCAACTTTGGGAATTTTGGGATTCTTGGGACAAAATGACATTTGGGTGTTGGCCATGTGGCTAGTCACAAAGAATATTATAAGGGGGAAGGTGGTGGCTTCCCCCCAAGTCTAGGCCGTGGTGAGTCTTGTTCGTCCGTGTTTGCCCATGTCTCGTCCATGCATCAAAAGTGTTACAACTATGCACTAACTAACTTGTTGTTTGATTTGTGTAGGTCTGTGTGAGTAATTGACTTGCTTATCAATTTTCCTAGTCCCCATCCTAGAGCTCTAGCATGCCCTTTTATCCCCTAAGTGCTACAAGCTAGGGAGCATGTCCTAATTCATTCTCTTTCCATTGTCTTCACCTTTGGATTCACAATTGAATCCATCAAGGAGCTTAGGGGTGAGTTAGTTAGTGAAAACATTATGTCCAAAACTATTGGTCCATGTTCATAATTAAGGATTGGTCCCTTTAATTGTAGTTAATTTGTCATATTCATCTAAAATCTATTGAAATACACATTAAAGAAAAAACCCAAAAAACAAAAAACAAAGATAGGAATGCATCCATCAAAAGTACAAGGCAAATGAGAACACAAGTGAACACAACCAAAGGAAAAACAAAAGTAAATAGTTGGTAAAAATAAGTTAAAGACCCTATACAAAGACGATTCATGGTTATGAAATGAAAATGAACAATAACAAATAAGACCTAAGATGAAAAAATTGTCATCTACCACAAATTGGTTAGTGATGAAGGTGCATTAACTATAATGTGTAGAAAAGATGAGGAACCTTGACCAAATGCAACAACCCATTAAAGAATCGCTATCATTTGGGCACATTGTAGGGCTATGGGCATGTGCTATTTATAGTAAGAAACAAGCACAGATGAAATTAAAGAAGACCACTAATGACGCGTGACAATGGTCTGTGCACAAGTGATAAAAAATGAATAAAAATGATAATGAATGTAAATATCCATACATTTTAATAATAAGGGGAATGAAATCATCGCTTGGTACTTATTCAATGTATGATCATGTCTTCTCCTGAGCAATTATCATAGTTACATGTGTTATCTTTGTTGATGTTCGTTGCACCATGTTTATGCAAGTTGGGTTAGCAATGATGATGTCTATCAAGCCTTGAAAGCCATTTCTGGTGATAAGGATTTATTAAGTGTGGTGAGGGAAAAGGTGGGAGACTTCCCTTTGAACATGTGTTCCACTCTCCAAACAATAGTTGTGACATTATCCCAAAGTGTATCGTGGGTTACTATACATTCATTCCCATAGGAACATTAAAGCAAAGGGCTACTTAGATTGTCAATGGTATGATCACACATTGTGAAAGATGGGCAATTGTAGGATGTGGCAAGCCAAGATGGGTATGCAGTGTTAGAAGGAAATGGGTTGATGATAAATGAAATGTAGGTGTGGTAAGACGAATTAATAACCAAGCACTTGCCCTTGGACCCATACATGAACAAAAAGATGTTTGCATGATATATGAATTTTTTTTTACTACAAGCAAGGTAAATTCTTGCTTGTGTAGGTGATCGACCAAAGAAGCTTGCAACTAGGGATAAAATTGAACCATTAGGCTTTCAAAGGGTGGGACTTGAGGTCAAACAACTTGGGGTAACATGGTTCGGATATTTCGTAGTGCCATTTGGAAGAGGGAAATGCCAATCTCAACATGTGCTATTGCATCTAGAAAGATAGGGCGATCATTTTGCTAGAAATGAATGACAAGTGTAAGAATAATCAATGCCCAACATCCCAAGAATGTGGGGGCATTAGTTTGCACTATAAAAAGGAGGTTGAGCCCAACCCAAAAAAATAAGAATAATGGCTTAATGACAAGCTAGGTGACTAATAGATACATCAAAAGATCTTGCACGAAATATATTTTCCAATGTAGCTATGGTATGAATATCAAACTCAAAGTAATGTTGCAAAATACCTAGAAATGGAAACATTGTACAAAGCAAGTAGCTAGGGTGCTAGGCATAACACAATAAGAATATCACAAAAGCCACACTAGGATCTATAAACCTAGGGATATTAGATATCATCCCAAGATCTTCATGAAGAACCTTAGCCATAAACAATGTAATGAATGATTTGAATCCCATTGGCGCACCCAAAATACTAAAACATGAGTTAGGAATAAGAAAGTTGGGAAGAAATGATATAGAGTGGTCGTTGCCTTATGGAGACCAAACTACACATTTCGCTACTTGCATTAAAAACCCTAATGTTACATACTCTTTCTATAATCATTATTAAAAAAAACCACATTTGATGTGGGACCTATTATATGCATATCATCTGCCAATAAAGGGAAAACACAAGTAGGGTGGGTTGTAGGGTGAAAAGCATGAAGGTGAGCCAAAAGAAAATAACATTCCTCCCAATGGGTTCCTTTGTTGTGTACCTGATTCCAACGAAAATGACTATGAGATCCCCATGTTGAAAAGCTTGAGAAAAATATAGTGGGGATGGGCATGCATAGGATTGTCGAACAAATGGGAAAAGTTAATTCAAAGAACTAGGCGAAAATCATAACTTTTGAAAAATGGTTGTTTATGACACCAAATTGAAGGTGTTACATATATCCACATGTAGCACCACCCTATATGGGTGCAAATCCAACATTGCTCAAATGCCATGAATCACTATTTCACATCCATCACGAGTTGTTACAACAAACTAATGAGGATTAAAATGTTTTGTGAAAATATCTTTAAACTAAATAGCTAATGTGTGAATAACCAAGGAATAGGTCACCTCATCGATCGTGATGGAACGTACGTTTCCAAACTATTTTTCCAATGCTAATAATCAAAATGCAAAAAATTGAAGGTGGAACATGATTTCGAACAATGTGCCGAAATACCACTTGTAGAATCATTTGGGACAAAATAATTTCGTAAAAGCCCATACACCATATTCAAGGGGCCATTGGAAGAAAGACGTGGTGAACGAACCAAAACAAAGACAAATGTTTCCTGATCTAAGATAGCCTTTTTTTCAAGATGGAAATCATCAAGGGTTTAGGGTTTAAGTAAACCTAGGAAGGAGAGCATCTTCAAGTAGTGAATGGAGAAGTCAAAGGACTCCCATGTTTTATTAGATGGGGTTATAGGTGTCCTTGAAATTAATGCATGTACTACTTGAATGTACTGTTACATGAACAAGGGTTCGTGTGCAATGTAATTGTGTTGATGGAGGTGGGGTAGGATCTGTTTTTCCTTCAAGTTTGTGTGTTATCTATCACACCATTCATTGATTCATCATGCCATATCTGAATCATCTTTAACAATAACAATTGATGTAAACCATGTAATTAGACATTAAAGGTTTAAGGGAGGTTCCCATCTCATGCATTCTCTTCAAGGAGGGGCATTCAAAGGTGTTCCCAAACCTCAAGAGAATGTGCGAGTATTGGAACCTCCCCTTATGTAAACAACTTTATTTTATTTTCTTGGCTTCTTTTTTGTTTCATAGAAAAGAAATATTTCTAGAGGAACATGGCAACATATAAAATTGGGGGAGATGCCTCAAAATACACATAAATAAAACAAGAGTTGTTTGCATGTATATAATAGATGGTTATAGTCTCAAATTTCAATGCATATCTATTTTTTTATCAAGTGTTGGAAAATTATGGAAATTGAAGTATTTTCCTCATTCCTTAATTAAATTGAAAATATTTTGTGTCATTGAACGTGTAACTACAAATGTTCTTTGAACGTAAAAAAATAAAGGAACAACACAGAAACCATTTCCTTGATAAGTGGACAAATGATGGTTTGCTCCAATTTTTTTGAAAAAAAAACTTTAGACCCCTCTCTAACTTTAGCCCCATATCTTCCTCACTTTTGGTCCATTTTGACTGATAAAAAACTTGATGCATGTGCCAACTAAGGCTGTACAAATTTTTTTTGCATTCCAAAGGCAAAGATGCAACAATCAGAGATTTTAGCTCGAAATCCTAATATGTTTTAATTCACCCATCACTAAATATTGAACACCCTTACACCAAGCCCCCCATCACTTCCTCATTCTTTTACCCAATTGACCAATCTTTGTGACATGGAGGGTTACACATGTTCTTGGAGATTCAAACACAAAGTAATGGTGTTTGAGGATTCAACCTCCTTTGAGTTTTTAAAGTGTTCACTCATTGGCCTATTTACCCCAGTGCCAACTTTGATGAACAAAACAATGGAGCTCCAAGCTGTGAATCAACATTGAAATTTTTTTAAAAGGAATTGAGCCTCAAGGATATTGATGAAGACGAAAAGATGGTCTGGAACAGAAGATGGGCAAGGTAGAGAAGGCAATTGTGTAATGTTCAAATTCTTTCAAACATATGTTGACCTAGACATATGTTAACACAAAGTTATTAGAATGTTCCTCATTTAGAATGTAAAATCCCTTTGGTGTAGCCAAGTGAATCTTACATGCTTAAGGTGCGCTCCAAATGCACTAAAGTTTCTAGCAATGCTTCACACATGAGGGATAGAACTGGAAGACTAGGGTAACTAATTGGATGAAGAAAACAGAAATGGATCAGCAATACCAACTATGGTGTATTAGCAAAACTATATAGAAATGGTGTGGACTGGTAGGTGCCTGAATCCACAAAGAAGGACAAATTAAAACAGATTTGAGTGTTAATGGATTTGAGAGAGAAACCGCAGTGAAGATACCCAACCAAATATGAGAAACCAAACCAGTCTCAAACTAAGTAGATCCTTCTTATGACTGGGAGCAACCATGATCACATGAATGGCAAAGAATTTGGCTTAGGAAAGCTCTCAAGTGTTTTGCAGGTTTGATAAGGAGGAAAATGGATTTAAATGTAATGAATTAGGACCATTTCCAAAGCTCATATGAAAGCACTTTCAGAACCATCTGTTATTTATAGACCTTACATGTGATGCACATAGAATGTTTGCATTTGAGCCATGGAGCATCAAGAGCGATGCCTCACACAGGTGAAGTAAGTTCCAAGCTCTGTGAATCGGAGCTTGACACCATGATGCACACTGTCAGGGCCTGCACTTTTCTGCAAGCAGGGATGCAACAATTAGTCAAGAACTTGAGTGACATTGGAGGGATGAAACAAGCATCTGGTACTGTTGGTGTAAGGAACTGCTCGAATTTTTGTAGTGTATGTGGATTTGCCTTGGAGAATCCCCAAGGGTGCTCCGTAGGTGACCCTGCAGGTTAAAATTGGATGAAGAGAAGTCAAAACGTGTGGGTTTGGGTCACAAAAATGGTTTTGCTCATGAATATTTGCAGACTGTGCTGAAACTCATCAAAGGTGCAGCAAAGTGTGCACCTTCTGCTAGAGAAAAGTGTAATAATTATGTTCTGACTGCTGCTCCCTGTTTCCGAGTGGCCAATCATAATGATTAGGTTTACGTGGTTTGCTATTAGTAGTCTCCCACCTATTTGCAGTTTCAGTTTTATGGGTGGGGTTCAAAAAAGTAAATACGTAACTTTCATGTGAGAAATATTTTTACAAGGTCACATATGGAGCAAAGCTGGGGGATGCTCTTACCCTCATTAAAATTTCTGCCTCAAGAGACAGAGGATAACACCTTACACTTAGAGCATCTCCAGCGGTTCACTGGAAAATGGCATGCACGCCATCTTGTCACATCCAAATTTTGATAGTGGTGTTTCATGGAATGACCTTTTCTGGAAAATATTAAACAGGCCAAAAGGAAATGAATGCAGTCAGTACAAAAGTACTGCTGCGATTTTTTCCTCCAGTCTGCCCATGTGCCCCATCCATATTTTCTCAAGTGACACTCAGGCATGTTTTGCACTTGTAACCTCATATAATATGGCATGTCTTGCACTTGTAATCTCACATGACATGCCAAGTAATATGTTACATAGCCCTTTATACCCCTAGTGTGCACATAACATGCATAACATGGACTCAAAACATGCCTAGGCATGACAACGTAAAAAGAAACGGGGCAAATGGGCAGACTGAAGGAAAAAATCGCAGCAGTACTTTTGTACTGACTGCATTCATTTCCTTTGGCCTGTTTGATATTTTCCACCTTTTCTTCCTCTTTTGAGTTCCCTTACAAGGTCTTCTTGGGTCTTCTGACCTAACCGTGTTCAAAATCCGCCTGCCCATTGTGCAA
>Ga0209208_10001453_pt1 | contig 33445 bp, 32 predicted proteins | sample S1TSphfallax_3_FD_187694 | JGI IMG/M metagenome (GOLD analysis project Ga0209208, IMG submission 187694) | Host-associated microbial communities from peat moss isolated from Minnesota, USA - S1T2_Fd - Sphagnum fallax MG (SPAdes) (version 2) | ecosystem: Host-associated > Plants > Peat moss >...
CTTTCGCGCTCTTCCCCAAAGTCAAATCGGATCGGTAGACCCTTATGCCTTGAAAATCCACGCCCCAAGGGGCGGAATACTCACTAACGGCGAACGCTCTCTCTCCATTTCACGCTGAACCGGCACAGATCACAGTTCAATTCTGTGCGGGGTCTCCAGTTTGCTCTCGTAGCTCAGTGGAATTAGAGCGCCGCCCTGCGGAGGCGGAGGTCGCAAGTCCGAGTCTTGCCGGGAGCACCAAGTCCGTCCGCGTAGCTCAGCTAGAGAGCATCCCGTTCCTACCGGGACGGCCGCTGGTGGGATTCCAGCCGCGGATACCAGTTTTACCCCGTTAGCTCAGAGGCAGAGCGGCCGGCTTACATCCGGCAGGCCGGGATTTCGAAATTCTCACGGGGTACAAAGTTTTGAGGAGTCGTCTAGCCGCTAAGACACTCGCCCGATTAGCGAGACACCAGAGTTCGAGTCTCTGCTCCTCAACCATGTTCGCGGCGCTGGTGTTCAAGGGCACAGCACGTCTCGCTTCCACCAAGTAGGTACCAGTTCGAATCTGGTGCGCCGCTCCATCATTGAGCCAGCTTGCAAGTGCCAGCCGCAAGACTGTGGTGACAGAGCGACGGCGCGGCCTTCGAAAACCTCAACTTCACGCAGACTGCTCCCATTGGTAAAGTTGAAGAAAGGAGAGTCAGCGAGATGAAACAGCCAACGACATTACAGTTGAACGTGCTGCCCCAGCCGCGTGGGTTGAGCAACGGTTCTAGCGACACTGCTACCCTTGAACTTCTTAACGCTTGGAAAGCCGAGGATGCCACGACTGACCCGGAAAAGCTCAGCGATGCCGACGAGGAAATAGCCACGTTTAAGAAGGCGATGAATGAGAATCGCGCCGCTACCGGAGCAAGACTGCTCTTTCCGTGAATCGCTTCTAGCTCTAGATTCAGCTCCACTTCGTCTTAACGAGAAGCAGGACGCATATTAGTTCTAGATAGTTGAACCATTATGCACAACAAATCTTATGTTTCTAACGAACGGGCTCTGACTTCGCTGGCGGCCTCATAGGGCGGATACTTCACATCCAAGCAAGCTGCCGCAATCGGATACACTGCGCCGAAGCGAAACTACCACGTTCACGCTGGCAACTGGGTACGTGAGAGCCGAGGAATTTTTCGGTTTTCTACGCAACCTCTCCCGGCGCGCCCCGACCTGATTTTGTGGTGGCTTTGGTCACGGAATCGTCGGGATGAGCCCCAGGGTGTTTACAGCCACCAGACCGCGTTGTCTCTGCATGAGCTAACGGATATTATGCCGTCGCGGCTCCATATGACAGTGCCCAAGACGTTTCGTCGCAGTGCCGCTATTCCCAAAGCCGTGGTGCTCCACACTGCCGAAATCTCGCCGTGCGATATCGAACAAATCGACGGTGTTCCTGTAACCAAGGCGCTGCGGACATTGATTGACGTGGCGTCTTCCGGTGAGATTCCTCTTGCCGATCTCGAACTCGCATTTGCTGCGGCTGTCCAATCGGGAAACATCACCCGCGCGGACATCTCAGCAGCTACGATGGACGCGACACGAAGAGAGATCCTGCGCGAGCTTCGAGGGCAAGCAGGTAAGCGCTGATTGCCGGGAGCCGCAAGTACACATCGCCGGCGTCCCAAATCAAGGCTTCGCGCATTCTACGCCAAAGTGGAGTTTGGACAAACTTCATGCGCTGGGCGTTATCGTTCTCCCATCATGCTATTCGATGATATTGGTGCCGTCTTTCTTAGAGCGAGCGACACCTTGTTTCATCTGCTCTAGTTGTTCAGGTAGGTGGCCCTGCCACTTCATCACTTCGGCAATGACACGAAGTGGTTCGCGAGAGCGATAGGACAGAGTTGGATTACCGGTAAATTTCCTATCCGTCAGATTGGGATCATCCTCAATTGGCCCAGTTGGCTCCACGACATAGATTCGTTCTCGCCCGCCTCCGGCGGCCAGTTCAGCTCCCCAGATAGCAGCATCTAAGGTAGCGGCGAAATATACCCATGATAGCGGCTAGCTTCGGTAAAGTTGGACTGGTAGCCGACGACAATCAGGTCGCCAGGTTTGAGAGCGGCGCGCGTTCCGTGGAAAAACGACTGTGAAAACTTGGTGGCAAAAGCTGACATAGTCGCGCGACCTCTTTGATCGAAATAGAAGACTACTTAAAGCATAATCGAGACGCTGCAAGGCTTGGCTCATGGCGAGCCGCGCGAGCCTTGCGGTAGACTACTCGCAATCCAAGGCGCGCATAGATCCATCCTGGCCGACAAGGGCGGATCTATTTGCACAACTCCTTTAGGAGCCCCTGAGGGTCAGGTAATTTAGTGGTTTGCCGACGATACATGCATGTGAGCCTGTCGGACTTATCGACTTTCTCGAATTAGGATACAACTGCGATCACCACAGCCCGACGCATGAGCCGGGTTCGCGAAGGTTCCCGCCTTAGCTAACTTTCTGGCCACTGCAGCAGCTTCAGTTCGTCGGGAAAATCTCAACGACTTGCACCGCATCTGCCACAGGAAAGTCAATCTGAACACCGTGCTTCCAGTCATCCTGCGAAAAGACGCCCAGATCTTTCCCATTCATCACTGACCGCACTTTGAAGCTGCCTTTCGGCATCAGAGGAAGTTCAATGAATGCAGTGGGAGCGCTGGCTTCATTGCGAAACAATGCAATCAATCCGTGGCCGCTATGATCCAGGCGGGCAAAGCCGTCCCACTTTGCCGGTGAGGGCTGAAGCCAGCTGCCCAGGGGGAAAAAGCTCTCATTGATGCGGGTGGTGGCTCTCAGCCTTTTGAACCACAGAATCTTGTCGTGGTACCACTGCTGATCTGATGCCGTCAGCTTTCTAAGATCGCCCAACAGGACGGGTGCCGAACCAATTTCGGTGGCAAAGCTCTCCTGAATAGTGGGAAGTTCGGCATGAATGTTGCCAATCAGCATGCTCTCCACGGGCATTGACGTGGCGCGCTGGTACAAGAGTGTTCGCGCCTGCAAGGGACCCGCTGAACCGGGATGATTGTCGTCCACGTTGCTCATCCAGTCCAGGTCGCCAGCCGCCAGCAGTCCTGCATCAATAATGTGTTTCTGGCCCCACAATTCAAACGTCAGATCCAGCAGCACGTCCGGATGTTTCGCATAGACCTTGGCGGTGATTGCGTCAATGCCCTCATAGATTCGGTTCAAAGACTCTGCCCAGTCTTTGTGGTCGTGCCCCTTTGCCCAGCAGCCGGGCGCTTCGCCATAAGCGTTGAAAATTGTGGTGAGATCCAGCTTGACGTAGGCCAGGTGAAATTGTTCAATGGCCTGGTTGATCCGGTCGGCCGCGGAATCGCGAAACGGCGTGGCCAGGCACATCGCGGGAGCCTGACCGGCCATGGTGCCTGTTGTCTTTTGTTTGCCGTTCTGATCGAGCGCTCCCCACTCTGGATGATGCTGAAAGTCTGCTGATGATGGCCCAATCGCAGCCACCGGAATCCACAATCCCAGCCGCATGCCCTTCGCTTCTATGGCATCCTGAATGGGTTTCAGACCTGACGGAAAGGATGTCATGTTCACGGTGTTCTCGCCGTAGGTCTGTTGCCAGCCATCGTCAATGGTGAAAATGTCCATGCCTATATTGGCGGCAATATCCACCAGTTTCAGAATCAAGTCTTGTGACACATTGCGCTCAAACGGCTCCCACGTGTTGTAGATCCAGGGTGCGCCGTGGGCGTTCAAGCGCCGCACGAGTGCCGTTGCCATGTAGGACGGAATGACCCATTTCGGGTCGCGAAAACCGTCCCCCTTCTTGTAGGCGATGAAAGATACGGCAGCTGTTTTGAATTCTTCGCCCGGTGCGAGCGTCCGTTCGAACGGCATCAGATCCGTGTCGTACATGGCGCGCACGCCCACGTGCTGGGTATCGTGCCAGCCATTGATTTCGGTGCGCTTCATGTAACCGGGAACTTCGCTGACAATGGCGAACCCGACTCCGGTTCTACCGTTGGACACCAGCAATGCGGCGTCCTCTGAACGACCGGTGTAGAAGATCTCGCGCGGAAGGGCACCATATTGCGCGTTCAGAATGGTCTCATTCGCCGGACCCACGCTTGGCCCAATGGCTTCCACATCCAGATGTGAAATGCGCAGCGGCAAGGCACCAGTGTTCGTGATCAGGAGATTCTTGCGAATAGCCGGTTGGCCGGCATAAACGCGATAAACCACCGTGACATCCAGAGGCGCATGCTGTGCACGCAACCTCACAGTCAGCGATTTAACATCTGCCCGTGTTACGTCGTCCACCCCGAGCAGAGCGAACTCCGAGCTGTATCCGCTATAGCCGCGCCCTTCGCATTGAAAGGAAAACTCAGGAGAAATCACTTTGGGAATGTTGTTTGGCTGAATGAAGTCGGTATGTGTTTTCACGTCGGACAGCCGCTGGGTAAACAGCCCAGAACTGCCGAACAACAGCGTCCGTTCTATTTCGCCGTTGCCGATGGTCCATTCGTGGTCTGCCGCATGGCTGGCGAACGGCAGCATCAGGCACGCCGACATGGCAAATAAGGCTTTCATACTGTCTCCGCTACGCTCTTGATTTTTTTTAACGCAATGCCCGTGGATTCCCTCACAATCAATTGCGGGTCAATCATCACCTGCGCGCGCTGCTCCCCTGTGGTTAGACTTCGGAAAATGGTTGACGCAATGCGTTCACGCGGTATGTTGATGGTGGTCAGCGAGGGGCTGCTGAATTCGGCGATCTCAATATTGTCGAATCCTGTGACACAGATTTCGCCCGGCACTGCAATATTCCGGCTGCGCAATGCTCTGAGCACGCCCACGGCAAAAAGATCGTTGACGCATAAAATGGCCGTGGGTGCGAATCCGGAATCCAGCAAGTGCCGCGCCGCCTCGCGCCCGGCCGCGTAACCGCTGTGTTCCTGACCGGCAAGGTAGCGCTGATGAATACCTAATTTCTTCGTGGCAGCAATGAAGGCATCACGCCGGTCCTCGGTTGGCCCCAGTTGCAGCGGATATCCAATGTACGCCATGCGCCGGTGGCCCAGGTCATACAGATGGCGCACCAGCAGGTTCATGCCTTTGCGGTAATCGAAATGAATGCCCGTCCGCTGTTTGCCCGGGATGGCCGAATCATAAAAGGCAATGGGAATGTCCGCTTGTGCTAATTGCTTCAAGTCGGGGTCCACCTGTTCCGACACGATGATGGCCAGCCCGGCCACGCGGCGGCCCAGGAACATGTCGATACAGGCTGCCAAACGCTCCGGCTGATAGTTTGTGTTGCCCACCAGAACTTCAAAACCCGCTTTATGGGCCTGTTCTTCGAGCAGATGGAAAATCTCCACGAAGAATGGATTTTCAAGGTTCGAAACGACAACGCCCAGCGTTTTGCTTTTGCCGGCTACAAGCTCCCGGGCCTGCAGATTGGGCCGGTAATTCATCTGTTCCAGCACTGCCATTACACGTTTTCTTGTGGATGGCTTTACAGATTCAAACCCGTTCACCACGCGTGAAACAGTTGCGACTGAAACTTTCGCTTTGGATGCAACGTCTTCCAGCCGCAAAGCTACGCTTTCTCCGCAAGTACCGCCGCGCTTGTGTCCGAGGCGGCGTTCATCCATGCGGAATCATCCGCGCTGAAGCGTCTGGCCCCAGCCTCTTTTATTGCCGAATCTGGCACCTTCTCAAGGGGTGTGTAGCGCGGATGATGGCTTTCCTTATATGGGTTGTTACTCTTCGCGTTGTAGCAGCAGATCATGGACCAGCGCGGATTCTCAGACGTGTTCTGGTCTGAACGGTGCAGCAGGTTGGAATGGAAAAAAAGCGCATCACCCGGTTCCATCTCCACGTGCACCAAAGGCAGCCGTTTTAGAATTTCGGTGACCCGCTCCATGTCCGCTCCCGCCTGGTCGCCCTTCAGTGCGTGCTCAATGCGGCCCAGATTGTGCGAGTACGGTATGACCTGCATGCAGCCATTCTCAACCGTTGCCGGATCGACGGCAATGAAGACGCTGGTCAGGTTGGGGAACAGCACGCCGTTCTGATACCAGTAGCCGTAGTCCTGATGCCAGGTCCAGGCACCGCCGACACGGGCGTCTTTCATAATCATCTTTGAATGGTAATGATAGACCTCGTCGTTCAATAATTTGGCTGCTGAATCCACAATGGATTCGCAACGCGCGAACATTCCGTAGATGGTGTCTCCAGGGTGATTCCACAGTGAGAGACGCACGTTGCCGCCTTCGCCGTCGTTGCGGCTGAACGAATGCTGGTCCAGAGTGCGGTCTTCTTTTGCCGCGCGCTTCAGCAAATCAATTTCTTCGGCGTCGTAGAAACCCTTTGCCACCAGAAACCCGGTGTCGTGATATTGCTTTGCTTCACTGTCCGAAATGCAGCCCTTGGCCATGAATGTTGCTCCTTCTTGCAAACGCTTGCAAGAATAGACTATAGGCTGTCCTGCTTATTGTCAAGAGAGATTTTAAAAGGACCATTGACAGAGCCATTTACAGCACATATAGTGCTATGAGAGCGTTTGCAATTCATGTCGACTCGGCAGCATCAACTAGTCTCGCCAATTCAGGAAAGCAGCAACCGCGCGCAACTGACGTTTCTCATATCAGCCGTCGCCACCGCCGCGCTTGGGGGTTTGCTGTTCGGCTTTGATATCGCGATCATCACTGGCGCGGCCCCCTTCCTGAAAGAGCACTTCCGGCTGGATGATCTGCGGCTTGGATGGGCGTTCAGCTCTTTGCTTTTTGGCTGTGTAGCCGGGTCCATGCTGACCGGTAAACTGGCCGACCGCTTTGGCCGCAGAACCGCCCTTCTTTGCGCAGCCTCGCTGTTTGCACTGACCTCCGTGCTGACTGCCCTGGCATCCACGTTCAGCCTTTTCATACTGGTGCGCAGCCTGGGCGGCCTGGCTGTTGGAGCGGTCTCCATTGTCTCGCCGCTCTATATAGCCGAGATTGCACCGCCACGCAGCCGGGGCAAACTGAGCGCGCTCTATCAAATGTCGGTCGTCACCGGTATACTGCTCTCTTACCTCACCAATTACTGCCTCAGAAACGCCGGCGCGAATAACTGGCGCTGGATGTTTCTTACCGGGGCTGTGCCCGCCATCGCGTTCTTTCTTCTGTTATTACGCGCGCCAGAGACACCGCGTTATCTGATCATGGCGGGCATGGAGAGCGAGGCGCGCCGAATTCTCGCGGCTATTGTGGACCCTGCTTCCGTGCCGCTGGAAGTCGTTCGAATCCAGGCGAGTTTCGCGGGCCGCGACTCTTCCGTGAGTACCCTGCTGAGGCCCGGTATCAGACGCGCCGTTGTAGTCAGTTTCTTTCTCGCTATCCTGGTCCATGTTTCAGGCGTAAATACGGTGATTGATTACGCCCCTTCCATTTTTCAGGCAGCGGGATGGAAGATTGACGCCGCACTGTTCGCCACATTCCTGGTGGGAATCACCAACTTTGTTTTCACACTCGCTTCGTTCTGGCTGATTGACCGCTGGGGCCGAAAGCCCCTCTATCTGCTGGGATCAGTGGTGATGGCCGCTACTCTTGCGGGTCTTGCTGTTCTTTCCTTCTTCGACGCTTTCAGCGGCGTACTGGTGCCGTTGCTCATCATGACTTATCTGGCCTTTTTCGCCTGCTGCATTGGCCCAGTCTTCTGGACACTGGTGTCGGAAATCTTTCCCAACCATATTCGCGGCACCGCCATGACCGTGCCGGTGCTGACCCAGTGGGTGGCCAATGCCTTCGTGGTTCTGCTGTTTCCACTCGCGTTTCATCAACTGGGCAAGTCCGCCACGTTTGGGTTCCTGGCACTGATGGCCTTGCTTCAGGCCGTTTTCACCTGGTATTACATGCCGGAAACCAAAAACAAAACGCTGGAAGAGATTGAAGAATTCTGGACCAGATGAATCAGCCACCTGGTCTGCATTTTTTCGTGAACCTGATGGCGTTTGATTCGCTGCCTGAGAATTCAACCGCACCCCGCGGAACACGCGAGGACCAGTTCCAAGGTATTCGTGAAGCAGGCTTCGCTGGTGTGCAGTTTGCCGCGCCAGCATCCGAGCACGAATTGTCTCTTTGCCGATCAGCGGGACTTGCATTCGCCGGAAGCGGCCGCATCAACCACTGTTCAGAAGCGAAACGACTGGCCGCTGAGGCGGCGGACACTGGTTACGATTGCCTGACCTTGCACGTGGGCTGGGGGCTTGAAAGCGATGACGAGGCATTTGGATTGATTGAAAGCGTGCTGGATGCCTCACTTGAGACTAAGCTTCCGCTATATATTGAAACGCACCGCGCCACCATTTGCCAGGACATGTGGCGCACGGTTGAGTTTGTGTCGCGGTTTCCGGAGATGCGCTTCAACGGCGACTTCTCACACTGGTACGCCGGTCAGGAGATGGTTTACGGGGGCTTCGACCAAAAGCTCGCATACATCCGGCCAGTGGTGGACCGGGTGCGCTTTCTCCATGGCCGAATTGCCGACGCTGGATGCATTCAGGTTCCGGTGGAGGAGGGAAGCACGTGCCTGCTCCATTTCGAGGAAATGTGGACGGCATGTTTTGGAGGTTATCTGCGGAGTGAGGCGGAGAGGATGTTTTGCTTCACACCGGAACTGCTTTCGCCAGAGATTCATTATGCACGCACGGTGAACGGTCTTGAAATAACCGACCGATGGGATGAATCGCTGCAATTGATTAGAATTGCAGCCAGGTGCTTTCTGAACGCAGCGAGGGCAGACCGACGTCGCGTTTGTTCTGCGACAAGTCCGCGCCCGCACTGAAAAGGGGGACGGATAAAAACGAAGCTTGAAGGCGTACTTTTTGATTGCGGGTAACCTCGAAGGGTAGTTCTACCCTTGCCGACTAGCCGCGATCTATCGCTTTAAATGAATTCAGTCCTGGATGGCCAACCTATCCCGCCAAGCCTAATGTTTGGCTGGCAAGAAACCACTTTCGAGTTCCCAATTGTCACTTATTCTAGCAACTTCGTAATTCCGGCCCCGTGATTCGTATACCCCGCGTATGTTCGACTATGAGCTGATGTCGGGGGCGATGAAAAGCGATACGCGAAGAATCGCGCTCGGATTGCGCCAGGGAGACGCCGCCGTTCTTGAGGCGCTGGTTGAGCAGTATCAATACCGGCTTGTTCGCTATCTCATTTACCTGCTGGGAAGCCGCGGCGCGGTTGAAGACCTGGTGCAGGAGATATGGCTGCGTGTTCTGGAACGTGGTTCTTCCTACGACGGGCAGTCCCGCTTTGAGCCCTGGCTCTTCAGGATTGCACGCAATATTGCTGTCGATGCAGTGCGTAAGCGGCGGATGTTCAGTTTAGACTCGAACGATGATGATAATGTTCGGCCGGCGGCTGCCTCCGATGAGCCCTCCCCATTCACGCTCGCGGCGCGGACAGAAGATGCTGATCGGCTTGCCCGTTCGCTCGAAACCCTTGAACCCGCTTATCGCGAAGCCCTCGTCCTGCGCTTTCAAGAAGATTTGTCGCTACAAGAGATCTCAGCAATTGTGGGAGCGCCAGTCTCTACCGTCGCATCCAGAATTTATAAAGGGCTAGCAACGCTGCGGCCCCACTTCCAGGGAGAATCAGCATGAACATTGACCAGCACGAAAATTTCCGGCACACCATCGACGAGAGTCTGGCGGGCGGCGTCTCGGCTGATAGAGAACAGTCTTTGCGCGAGCATCTCGACACTTGCGCTCGCTGCCAGGAGTATCTCATCGCCAGCAAGAGGGTCATTGCGGGCCTGCGCGGTTTTTCCTTCGAGGTGGATCCAGCGCTCAATGCCAAGGTTCTCTCGTCACTCAGGCGACCCGCGCAGCCAGGCCGCCGGCGTTGGGTATTGATCTCCGTTGCCGCCGTCGTACTCACAATAGGCGGCTCGTTCCTGGATCTCCGCTTCGGAGACCTGATCGCTTCTGTCTTCGACGTACAGCGCCTGCATCTGCGGCAGGGGCTGCTTGCTTTTTGGATTGTTCCCTCGCTGGCTGTCTTGCTCCTGTTCCCGCTCTTGCCTTTGTTATCGAAAGCCGGCTCTCGCCGGGAAGAAAGGACTCAATGATGCTCCGTCGATTTTTTAGTACTGTTCCGAAAAAGGTTCAGCTTTGGGCCTGGGTCGTTGTAGGCTGCGCCTTGCTGATCGGGTTGGTTGTGGGCTACGAGGCCGCCGACCATGGCGCTGTCTTGCGGACGACGTCCGCTTTTGGCAGCGCTGGCTTGGCGTTCGGCATCCTGGCCGCTATCTGGCTTCTGTGTCTCGGGTTCGTGTTTGCGGACGCCCGGCGGCGTGCTATGCGGCCAGTTCTATGGGTACTGGTTGCAGCCTTGTTTCCTCACCTGCTGGGATTCCTTCTTTACTTTGTTTTGCGCCAGCCAATCGCTTTGCCTTGCGCTCACTGCGGAAAGACCGTTGCGCTGCATCAGCCCTTCTGCTCATGGTGCGGGGCAGCGCTAGTCGGACCGCACGCAACGAACCCACCACTCACCGCAAACTCGTTGCAAGAAGCAAGCCAATGAAACCGGTATCCGCTGCAAAAGCCTACGGCGGCGTCACTCCAAGTCAAGCAGCTTTGGTTGCGGGCGTCGCCTACATGCTCAGTCCTGTTAGCTGCGCTGCGTTTTTGGTTTACGCAAAGCTGGTAGTTGCGAGCAACACCGGTCAAATGGCGCAGACAATTTCCGCCCATTTGGGTCTATTCGCCGCCGCGATCTAACGAGACTTTCCAATGAAACACAAAACGATGTTGACCGTCGCATCTCTGCTCTCGCTCCTCTTCCTAACGCTTCACATTACGGACGACATTGTTCGTGGGATATCGAAGGCAGAGAGCTCAAACACTGCGCTACTTGTCCTCGCGGTCTTCCTTTACGGGACACTCGTGCTCCCTGAACGGCGATCGGGGCACGTCATCACCCTGCTCATTGGATTGATCGCAGCAGCCATGCCCATCATGCACATGAGGGGGGCACATTACGGCGAGATCGCCAGATCCCCTGGCGGCTTTTTCTTCGTCTGGACACTCTGGGCGCTCGGCGGGATAGGGGGCTTCACATTGATCCTCTCGGCGCGCGGACTGTGGGATCTGCGACGGAGGCGGCCCTAGTAGTCCAGGGCAACGGACGGTGGAGATTCTTGCCCATTGGGTCTGGCAACAGTAACTAACGGCGCAGGGTAGAACTTTGGGCATTCTGAAAGGGCGACCAAGGAGGCCGTTCAGAATGCAAAAGCAAAAACGCAAGAAGAAACCGCCAAAGCACACGTTGGCAATTCCTGACCTGGAACAGACGAAGTCTGCCGTTATTAATACGCTGACCTCAAAGAGCGGCTAACGCTCGTATGCGCATGCAATTGATGAATTCGTCGACTGGTATTGTTCGGAGCCTCGTCTGGCGCTAAATCGGGCAGTTGTGCTTCGCTACAGAATCCACTTGGAAGAACGGCATCTTGCCCCGACCACAATCAACTTGAGGCTCGCAGCGGTCAGGCGGGTCGCATACGAGGCTGCGGACTCTGGACTGCTTAGCCCTGAACTGGCCGCCGGCATTCGCCGAGTAAAAAGCGTTCGCCGAATCGGGGTGCGTGTTGGCAACTGGCTCACCGTTGATCAAATCAAGAATCTTTTATCCAAGTCGACGGGAGAGGATCTGCGAAGCAAAAGGAACTACGCCATGCTGGCACTTCTGGTTGGATGCGGTCTCCGCCGGGGAGAGCTTCTCAGCTTAAATGTTCGGTCTATCCAAATGCGCGAAGAACATTGGGTTGTAGCTGATCTCAATGGTAAGGCTGGGCATATCAGAACCATTCCGATTCCAGCCTGGGTAAAGGAGGCAATCAATCAGTGGACGGCTGCGAGCGGCATCACTGAAGGTTGCCTATTCCGGGCAATCAATAAAGGAAGTAAGATTTGGGGAACTGGCATGACGCCGAAGGTGCTTTGGGAAGTAGTTCGGAAAGCTGCCAAAATGGCCGATATAGAAAAGCTCGCCCCTCATGATCTAAGACGAACGTGTGCGCGTCTCTGTCATTTGGCTGGCGGCGAGCTAGACCAAATCCAATTCCTGCTCGGGCATGTCTCTATCCAAACCACGGAGCGTTATCTCGGCTGCAAACAAAAGCTGCGCCATGCTGTCAACGACAAGCTTGGAATCGAACCGTGACCTCATTCAAACGGTTTGGGGCGGATTGCCCGCCCCTTGCCGACCAGGGCGGATCTATCTCCCACAACGCCGCTTCTGGACCTTGACGTCTGGCAATTTGGTGTTTTGCCGACAATACGTCAACATGGATGCCGGGCGCGACGTTTCCGGGAGCCAAGCTTATGCATGGACGCCGGTGCCAGCTTTATCGTGCAGGACCAACTTTTGACGGAGAATTCCTCAGCCACTGTTCACACGCCCGCAGGGTTCGCGATGAGATGCGTGCCAAGGGCGCCAATGACTGAACGAGGGCAATCGCCACGCCTTGCGAAAATGCTGTCAATGGCCTGTTACCTATTTACCTATTCGTTGCAGTCTACGACGACGAACTGCGCGCTCACCATTGGCTTTAAGTAGCTTGCTCCTCTGATACGTTTTTCGTGGCGTGTGATAGGCGACTCAAGACCACTCTGACTGGGGCCTTCAACAAGATAAGCGGGTGAACTACACATAACGGGAGCATGGGGCAAATAGGGCGGAGCGGGCTTTCGCCGGGCCACCTTTAGATGCGAGGTGGTTACACTGGTGTGAGCCCCAGATGACGCTATCCGGTCAATGCAAACTCTGCTCGCAAACAACAACTCTTGTCGACAGCCATTTCATTCCCGCCTCGATCTATAAGGTCTGCCGGGACCATACCAGCAATCAAAACGCTATTGCGGTCACGCGCGGGTTCGCCAAGATAAGTACACATGAGATTACCGACAACGTATTTTGCCTGGAATGTGAGAAACGCCTGAATGAAAACGGAGAAAGCTGGGTGCATCTCAACATCGCGCGGCCCAACGAATTTCTCCTGCAGGAGAACCTGCAAAGGGCAACCCCCGCCGTGTCAAACGATGTTTTCGTGGCCTATGAAGGCAGGAGCGTGCCCGGCATTGATGTAGCGCAGCTTGGGTATTTTGCTTTAAGCGTTTTCTGGCGGGGAGCCGCGCATGAATGGCCGCTGGATCATAAGGGAGAGAAAACAGAGCGACTGAGCTTTGGCGCCGAAGGGGCAATCCGCCCCAAGTCAGAGGATAAGGTCACGGTTCAAGTCCAAGCTTGTCATTGACGGCATGACGCAGCTTTTGTTTGCAGCCGAGGTAACGCTCTGTCGTCTGAATGGATACATGTCCCAGCAGAAACTGAATCTGGTCTAGCTCGCAGCCAGCCAAATGACAGAGGCGAGCGCATGTTCTTCTTAAATCATGAGGGGCCAGTTTTTCTATATCGGCCATGTGGGCGGCTTTCCGAACTACTTCCCAAAGCACCTTCGGCGTCATGCCACTTCCCCAAATCTTACCTGCTTTATTGATTGCACGGACCCGGCGCAGAGCGCCAACCTGGATGACTGGGATGAAATGATTGCCAGCAATATTAACGGCTTGGTCTACTGCACGCGTCTGCTCTTACCCGTAATGATTGCCAGAAATCCAGCTACGTCATCAATCTCGGGTCCATCCCCTGGTGAGTTTCCTTAACAGGGAGGCAACGTTTAGGGAGCAGCCAAAGCATTTGTCCATCAGTTCAGCAAAACCTGCGTGCGGACTTATTAGGCACCGACATTCAGCCTGGACTCTCAGGCGGCACTGAATTCTCAACCGTGCGCTTCAAAGGCGACGAAAGCAAACCTGCTTCCGTGTATGCGGGCACCGAACCCTTGACGGCGGAAGATGTGGCGGATGCCGTCCATTGGGTGGCCACACGCCTGGCCCGCGTGAATATCAACCTAGTTCAGATGATGCCCGCGTGTCAGGCATTCGGGCGGCTAGCGGTATCTCGCCGCTCGGCAACGAAATCATCTTAGGCCCGGTGGGTTCAAATCACATGTCCCGGAGCGCATAAGGGACAGTTGCGGTAATTACGCATCCTGGCGGGTGGAAATAAGGAGCGCTGCGGGTCGGCACCGGTGGGTTACGACGCGGGTCACAAGCAAGGGGTCTAACGTACTCTGGCCTCCGTGCGATTTCTTGCGTAGGATCCGCAATTGGGTATCTGCCGCCTTTTTTTCGCGGGAGGACCCCTCCAACCTCGGAGCGTTCACGGACGCGTTCATAGCTTTCGAAATGGCGTATGAATTTCGATTGGCGGGCGCTCCTTCAGGCCTTTTGTCACATCCATTGGCCCTCAAGGCGGAGCGCATGGAGACGATGCCTCGAATCGGGAACATGCGAGCTTCCTGCATTCTGTCCGGCGTAAATGTGGCCACTCTGCTTGGGATAGAGTCCCCGTCAAGCGAGTTGGCGGTCAGGCAATAACAGATCGATTCGTCATGAATCTGCTTGGGCTTTGAATTCAATGATTAAGGCCATCAGATGCCAGCGTTACTCACCCTGCCTCATCTGCTCCACCAGCCGTTCGGTAGAGCGCATGGCCAGCGCCAGAATGGTCAGCGTCGGGTTCTGATTGCCCGCCGTGACAAAAACGGCTGCGTCGTTAATCCAGACATTCGGCACATCATGCAAGCGGTTCAGCGGATTGACCACTGATGATTTGGGATCGTCTCCCATGCGCGCCGTTCCCACATAGTGGATGGAAGACCCGGGACGGAAGGGTTTCGGGTCTTTATCCGGCAGCATCTCCGCGCCCGCTTTGCGAAGAAGCTCCGTCGCCACGCCCTGGAAATCCTGGAACATGGCGCTTTCATTTTCGCGCCACTTGTAATGAAAGCGCACACCTGGAATGCCGGCGTCGTCCTTTAGAGTTTCGGAAACTTCAATGCGGTTTTCGCGGTAAGGCAGTGTCTCGCCCTGCATCAGCACGGAAACATTGGCCGTGTAATACTGCCGGACCTTCGCTTTCCACTCTTGTCCGAATCCCGCCAGATTCATGCCGACCATGGTGGTCTCGGGAATGCCGCCGGTGGGATAAATTTGATAACCTCGAATGAATTTGTTGCCTCGCCAGTTTCGTGTTAAATCCGGGATGAAAATATTCGCGCCGTTGCTGTCTTCATTGACGATGGGGCGCCCCATTAACTGCGGCAGATAACCGTCGACGGAACCATACAGATGCTCCGACAGGTGGTGTCCCACGCGCCCGCTGCCATTGCCGATTTTCGAGTTCAGAAGGATCTGGGTGGACTCAATGCAGCCCGCCGCCAGCACGAAAGCTTTGGCGCGAACTTCGCGATAAGTGCGGTCCCGCACATCCCAATAATGAATGGACTTCACGCGCCCGCCTTCCCCTAACTCCAGGCTTCTCACGCGCGCACCGGTCATCAGCGTCAGCCTGCCGGTTCGCTGCGCGGCTTGCACGAAAACGCGCAGTGAATCGAATTTCGACCCGCTGTCGCATCCCTGAAAGCATGGTCCGCAATGATGACAGCGCGGCCGGCCGTTATGGTCCTGGGACAGAATGGCTTTCGGAATGGGCAGAGCCTTTAACCCCAGGCCGGGCAGGCTTTCGGCCGCTTTCGTAAGCTCCACTTCAGCGCAGTTGGGCTTTTGTGGCGCCAGCCCATTGTTCAGTGGAAAGGAGCCCGCTCCTGTGACCGTGCTGGTCACGCCGATCAGTTCCTCCACTCGGTCGTAGTAAGGCGCTATATCTTCATACGAAATAGGCCAGCGCGTGTCGAAATCGTCTTTGGGATGAAATTCGTCTGGGCTGAAGCGCGGAGTTACTCCCGCCCAGAACAGGCTCTTGCCGCCCACAGCGCGCACGCGAATCCATTCAAACGCGTTGTTGCCTTCAGATGCGTAAGGTTCTTTGCTGTCGTCGGCCAGGAAATTGGTGCTCGCCAGCCACTCCTGAAAATAATCGCCGCGCAATCCTCTATACGGCAGATTCCAGCGCCGAATCCTGTGGGTGGGAAATTCCGCGGTGCTTCGCAGCGGACCCGCTTCCAGCATCACGATTTCCAGACCGGCCTTGGTGGCGATATGCGCGGTCATTCCGCCGGCCGCGCCGGAGCCGATAATGGCGAGATCATAAACTTTCGCGGCGGGTCGAATCTGGAACATATTTTCTTAAGCCTTCTCCGCCGAACGTAATAGCGGTTTGTAGCCCGCCGGAGCTTTATGGTCGGCGTGGGTGCAGCCGGAAGGGTCCATGTCAAAGGTCATACCCTGATATCCGAGTTCCTTTGATATGCCTTCTTCGGAGGTGTAAAAGCCTTCAGTCACCGCTGCTTTCAAGAGCACGAAAAACCGCTCATCTTCCGTGGCGGGAGAAAATTCAGCGCGCGCCTGTTTGTTCAGGAACGTATCCAGATCGGTGGCGCGCCCATAACTATCCAAGCCATTTCGCCATGCCGCCTGCAGGGGCGGATCAGCGTGAAGCAGAACAAAATCGATATATTCATCCACCTTCGCGCCCACCGCGCCTCCGGAGCGTTCGTCAGCCGGAATCAATCTGTCCATCAATCGCAAAAGTACCTGATGCTGTTGCGGATTCAGGAAGCGGCCCCGCTGCTTCTGCTGTTGGGCGCGAATAGACGCTGCTTGCCAGAGAGCCACCGCGGTCATCAAAAAACTGCGCCTGGATTCGTTTGTCATTTCACCTCTTCATTAGAAGCCAGTTCCAGCAGCCGTGTTGCCTCGCGCTCCTGCTTTTGCTCATTGAAAATGGCAAATTCTTTTCGCGCTTCGTCCGTGCGGTGAGTCAGCCGCAGCACCTCCACTAAAGTGAAGCGCGCCTGGCTGTCTTCCGGGTCCAGCCGCAGACTCGCGCGCAAATATTTTTCGGCCAGATCAAATTGTCTCTGTTCGCGGTACAGCTTTCCGAAGCCGCGGTCCACGCGCGCGTCGTTGGGATATTTTTTGGCCAGCTCATTCAATTCCGCCAGGGCTTCCGGAAACTGCTGCTGGCGAATTAAGAGCTGAGCCAGATCCACTCCCGCGCCTGCCCCCGCGCCCAGACTGAGCGCCTGCCGGTAGGCGGCCAGTGCATCATCAGTCTGAGTCTGTTTGGCATAAACCGATGCCAGCAGCGCCCAAGTCTCAGGCCGCCGCGAGTCGGCATCCAGAGATTTTTTCGCCCAGCCAATTGCATCATCCCATCGTCCCTGGGTGTCGCTGGCCACAGCCTTTCCATATAAAAGAAGCGCAGAACCGGGAAGCTGTTTCAGGCCCTCCGAAAGAACGTTCTGTGCTTCATTATTCAGGCGTCCCAGCAGAAAGACTAGGGCCAGACGGTAATAAACTTGCGGATCAGCGGGCGCCATGGCCACGGCTTTCTGCATGGTCTTGATGCCGTCCGGAAGGCTGGCTGACAAAGCCTGAGCGGAGCCCAGCAGCAGCAGCGTCTGATAGTCCGGCTCCGCCTTTAGCGTTTCCAGCAAGCTGGCTGCTTCGGCATACTCGCGCAAATGAAAACGGGCGGTTGCTTCCGCCAGCGCCAGTCTATCTAAAGACGCAGCGTCGCGCGTGTTCCGGCGTGCTCGCTGAAAAGCGGCGGCAGCCTCTTTGTAGCAATTCAAGCGCAGCGAAACCAGTCCCAGGTTGTAAGCCAGGCTGGTGTTCGCAGGATTCAATTTGGACGCTTGCATCATCAGCGGCTGGGCTTTTGAAAACTCTCCCAGGCTGGCGTAGTTCATCGCCAGATTGTTCACCGCCGGCTCAAATCCGGGATGAAGCGCAAGCGACCGCTGATACCAGGGCGTGGCTTCTTTATGATGCGCCGTGGAATCAAGCAGTGCGCCAATAGCCGCCGCTAGTTGCGCATCGTGCGGATAACTTTTCCCCAAAGCCTCCAAGTCCCGCATCCCCGCCGCGCCCTGCCCGCCGCGAAACTCCGACACTGCTTTTTGAAAAGAATCCGCCCAGGCCGGATCTGGCTGGGCGGATAAGAGCCTCGCGAATGCGAGGCTCATGGCAATGAATTGGCAACACTTGTGCACGGCTTTAAAAACTGAGCACAAGCGAAAGTTGCACCAGCCTGGGCGATAACGCCCCGGTAACTCGCCCATAACTGAGGTCACCCAGTCCAGTGTCGACTGAATCGAACGACGCATGGTTGAAAACATTGAAAAACTCACCTCGGAAGCGCAAATTGATATTCTCCCGAATGGAGAAAATCTTCGACATGCCCATGTCCCAGTTGATGGTTCCTGGTCCGCGAATCACGCCGTTCCCTTCGTTGCCAAAAGTGCCAATCGTTGGCGTGGTGAAAGCAGCCGTATTGAACCATTCAGAAAGCGTTTGCGGTCCGCCCGCGCTGGCCACCACATTCGCCCGCTCCAGCCCGCCGCCCGTTCCCTGGTTGTCGTTCGGCAGAGTAACGGTCAGCGGAAAGCCCGATTGCACATTGGTGATGCCGGACAGTTCCCATCCGGCCAGCGCCGCTTTCGTGACGCCCTTGCTGTTCTTGAACACCGGCAATTCCCAAACGTAATTGAATGTCAGAACCTGCGGCACATCGAACGACGCCAGCCCTTTCTCGGCGCTGATATCGCGTGAATTTTGCGGCGTGCCCCATTCGCTGGATGCATTTGTTATCGTCTTCGAGTAAGTATAGGAAGCCTGAAACTCGATCCCATGCTTTAAGCGATGAATGGCCGACATCTGCAGTGACTGGTAATTCGAATTGAAGTCGGTTTCATAGGCGGTAATCGTGGAGTAACCGGCATAAGGCCTTACCGAATCAGGCGAGATCAAACCATCGGCCACATTCACATTCGGATATGGCTGATTGGCGTTGACGGCGCCCAGCAGATGAGTGCCTTTGGTTGCCACATAAGCGGTTTCCACAGTGGTATCGAAGCCTACGTCCCGCTGAACGCTGAACGACCATTTCTGCACTTGCGGATACTTCCAGGGCGACACAACCGAGCTCAACGCGGGCGCATAGAGAGATCCCGCCGTTCCGCCGGGATTGCTCAGTTCAGTGTTGTAGATATTAACTGAGCTGTTGAACGGCGGGTTGAAGCCGCCAAACTGGCTGTAAGAGCCCCAGCGGTCATAAAACACTCCATAACCGGCGCGAACCGACATTTTGCCGCTTGATGTCGGGTCCCAGGCCAGTCCAATGCGCGGCGCAAAGTTGTTCTTGCGCGACGGAAATAGATAGCGCCCATACGGAGACGTTGTACCCGCCACGATGATGCCATTAAGTGAAGTTCCCGTGCCCGGAACAAGCGTGCCATCCGGATTCACCGTGGGCGCATTCGCAGCGCTGTAAAGCGCGGGATCAAATGACCCCATAAAATTCGTGGTCGAATGTTCCGGCTGATAATACTCGTACCGCAAGCCGGCTGTCAGCGTCAGATTGCGCCGCAGCTTCACCTGATCTTGAAAGTAAGGCTCCAGGTTTATCCAGCGATAATTGCCGAAAGGGTCCAGCGCCGTTTCCGTATAGTTATAAGCGCGTCCGGTCAGAAAGTCCGCCAGCGCATTGCCCGTATATTGGCCGTTGAAAGTAAAGCTGCCGTTGGTGTTGTTGTCTGACGGATTCGCCAGCTCGCTTTTTCCTTCGCGCGTCCAAGCAATGCCAAAGCGGAACGTGTTCGCGCCTTTAATCAGCGTGTTGTTGCTGGTAAACGGCATGCTGTAAGAGTAGTTGTGAAAGTACCATTCCTCCACAATTCCCGAGTACCCCTGGCTGAAATACAAACTCGGGATGCGGTTCAATTCATCCAGCGGAAAAACCTGCGGAATGTTCAAACCAGGCGCGTTACTTCGGCTGGACTGCGGACCGTTTTCCAGATACTTATCGTTGTCCCGGTACGTTCCCCACAAAAACTCGGAGACGAAATTGGCGGTCGGAGCATAGGCCACATTGAAGCTGATCTGGTAGATGGGATAAACCTGCGATGACGAACCGACAAACGGCAAAGAATTCTCATGAAACAAGCCGTATGGGTTATCCAGCGTCACGTTGTCCTGAGTCAGCCGCACATATGTGGTCAGCTTATCGGTGACGTGATAATCCATCCGCAGGGATTCCTCGCGCCACTTAGTAAAGTCTGGCGTGGAAGAAACATAGTTATACGGTCCGTTCTGAAAGCCCGGTATGGGCGAAGGATAGTAATACTTCAGCAGCAGCAGCGCATTCGGGTCTAACTGCGAAGCGGGAATGATGTTGTTCACGTAGGGCACCTGCGTGGTGGGGTTGCGGATGATCTGTGAGGAGGAACTGAAGTTGCCCGCCTCCTGTGCGGCAGTGGGAACAATGGCCAGCGTGGTGCCGGCGCTCTGGATAATCCGCCGCCACTCTTCAGACCAGAAGAAGAACAGCTTGTTTTTCTTGATCGGTCCGCCCAGGTCGTAGCCGAAATCGTTATAGCGGTTCTCTGGAATGGAACTGGCGAAAAAATTCCGCGAATTCATCTGGTCGTTGCGAAAAAACTCAAACGCATTGCCATGAAACTGGTTATCGCCTGACCGCGATATCAAATTAATCTGGCCGCCGACAGACCGGCCAGACTCGGCTGAGTAGTCGCTATTCTCAACGCGAAACTCGGAAATGGAAAACAAGTTCGGCGTCACGAAAGCATTGCTGCCAAACGTGTCCACGTTTCTGACTCCGTCCACCATCACGTTGTTGGCGTCGGCGCGAACACCATTCATGCTGAAGCCGATGGAGGAGTTAGATCCAAAACCCGGCGTCTGGTTCAGCGAGGAGGACACACCCGGTTCCAGCAGGACCAATTGAGTGAATAAACGGTTGGTCAGCGGCAGCGTATTCAACTGCTTGCCGGTGACCGTGTTGCCTTCGTCGGCGGAAACCGTGTTCACCGCCGAAGGCGAGTCGGAAACGGTCACCTGTTCGCTAGTGTTGCCAATGGCGAGCGAAATGGTCAGGCTGACCGGAGACGCCGCGCTGACGGGAAACTCGGCATGCACATAGGATTTGAAGCCGGGTTTCGTGACCCCCAGAGTATATTTGCCAACCGCCACGATCGGAAAACTGAAGCTTCCCGAATTATTGGTCTGTGCGGATTGAATGGCGCCCGTGGCCGCGTCGCTCAGCGTCACCGTTGCGCCCGGCACAATGGCGCCTGACTGATCAGCAACGCTTCCTTGGACTGAGCCGGTATTGGCCACTTGCGCCCATGCGCTGAGCGGAAAAAGAATTAGAAGAGCGGCAAGAAATGTTTTCAGCATCCTTCATCACCTCGATGTTTGTTTGACAGCAGTTTTGGTTTTGGAACAGCATCCACGTGGAAGGGGCGTAACATGACGCGCGGTGCAGGACTAACTTGGTCCTGGTCAGCCGCAGGGGGACCGATTGGTCTAGACCACTTGTCTAGATATTTGTTGTATCATTTCGCCACATAGTTGCGCAATGCATTTTTACGGGCAAGTTAAAGATGCGCCATGAGCGCATTGATTTTTTCGAATGCAATCGCCGCCGCGCCCAGCACGCCGCCGTGGTAGCCCAAAGGCGACGCAATCACCGCCAGTTCCCGCCGCGTCCATACGGAAACCTGATCGCTGAGCTGCTGGCGCAAACCGTCCAGCAATTGCGGATTGTTCTGCACCAGTCCGCCCGCCAGAATCAGGGCTTGCGGATCAAACAGGTTCACCAGGATGGAGCAGCCCTGCGCCAGATGCTCCGTAAAAATTCGCAGCGCCGCCTGTGCGTGATGCTGACCGGAATTGGCAGCCGAGATAATTTGTTCCACATTGCCAAAGCCATCACCGCCATAGCGCAGCAGGGCGGCCGCATTGCAATAAACCTCCAGACAGCCGCGCTTGCCGCAGGTGCAGGCCAGTCCGTTGGCGACAATGGGAATGTGCCCCAGCGCATTGGCGAAGAAATGCGCGCCGCGGTTCAGCCGGTTCCCGGTAAAACATCCGCCGCCCACGCCGGTGCCCAGAGTAATGGAGACAAAATCCGTTAAGGCACGCCCCGCGCCAAAGCTTTTTTCAGCCAGCGCAAAGGCGTTGGCGTCGTTCTCCACCGCCACCGGCAGTTTGATGCAGCCGTTCAGTTCTTTGGCAATGTGTGTTCCTGTCCAGCCGGGCAAATTGTCAGTTGCGTACGCTACCGTCCCGGTAACTGCGTTCACCCAGCCGGCTGTTGCCACGCCGAGGGCTTGCGGCGCATAGCCCTGCTGAATGGCTTGCACATGCAGGTCCATCGAAATCTGCTTCAGATGATCCAGCAGCTTCTGCCGTCCGCCCATGGCCGGTGTCGGAATCGAAGATTGATACAGCAACGTTCCGTCTTCCAGAACGATACCCGCTTTCGTTTGCGTGCCGCCCATATCGATAGCCAGAACAGTTCGCTTGATGCTTCGCAGCGCTGACTGGCGCTCAATGGCGGCTGAAAATTGCCGCGCTATCTCGCTGGGCCGCGTAATCGCTGTCCCCACCACCACCGCGAATGCGCCAGCGGCGATTGCCTGGGCCGCTTGTTCCGGCCTGTGAATTCTGCCCTCGGCAATCACGGGTATGGGTGAAACAGCTGCTAGTTTTTCTATGAAGGACGCATCAAACGTGGTTGCCTCTTTTGTTTCGGCCGTGTAACCGCGCATGGTGGAAAGCACGAAATCCGCGCCGGCTTCCGCTGCTTGCAGCGCTTCTTCCACCGTGGCGATATCGGCCAGAACGGGAATTCCCAGCTCACGCTTAATGAGCCCAATCCGCCCCAGCGCGCCGTATCGCTGGCCGCGCCTGGTGGCGTCCAGCGCAATCAAATCAGCACCGGCCCGCTTCAGTTCAGCGGCCACATCCAAAGAAGGTGTAATCAGCACTCCGCCATCGCTGACGGTGGATTTCTGGATGCCAATAATGGGAACGCCGGTGACACCGCGGATGCCCTGTATATGATCCGGCCCATTGGCCCGGATGGCTACCGCGCCGCCGGCAATGGCAGCCTGGGCAAAACGGGCCATACTGGCCGCGTCAAAAAAAGCGTCGGTAGGTGCGGCTTGGCAGGACGCTATCAGTTTGCCTTCCAGTTTTCGGCAGCGGTCGGGTATGCTCATCCGCGCACCTGCGTGGAAGCGGCGCAAATACAGATCGCCAGCAGCAATGTCAGCAGGCCAAGTTGCATCCAGCTCACCGAAAATTTGTTGACGCCGCGCCATTCGCCCAGAAGCCAGCCCATCAGATTCGCCACCAGCAATCCCACCGCCAGGCTCAGCGGCCAGCCGATGGACGGGCCTATGTCTCCCAGCCTGGGCGTGGCCGCTCCATACAGAAAGATGCTGCCACCCCATAGCAGCCCCATGCCCGCGCTTAAACCCCAACTGCCGGCCGCTTTGGGCGCGAACAGCAGGTATCCTGTTTGATTGCGGCGCATCAGATAAACGCAATACACGACATTGGGAATGGAACCGGCGGCAAGCATCAGCAGCCAGATGCAATTGGTGGACTCAAAGGCGGAATGCCCGGTGCGCATTCCAGCGTCGGCAATGGGCTGCGCCAAGGCATATCCAATATTGAAGACCGCCGACATAATGCCGGCGGCGATGGCAAAAATATATCCTCCCGGACTAGCGGACGCCGTCTCCGCCGCACTAGAGCGGAGACGCCCCGCTCTGCCGCAAAAGCCCACGCCAATCAGAAACGCCACTATGCCCGCAAACAGCGTCATCTCACGTGCGCCAATATGCAGGGCTTTGGCCAGCAGCAAGGGAACCAGCGAACCCAGCGCTGAACTCAATCCGATAACCAGGCTGTTGGCTAGCGAAACGCCCAGCCTTTCCACGCTTCTGCCAAAACAGATAGCGCCAAAGCCCCATGCAAACCCAAACAGCACGGCAAAGACAAGCGCATTTGCCGGAGCGGCGGCGAACACCGCCCGCCAGTGCCCAACGAAGCCCAGGACAAAGAATGCCGGCATCGCCAGACAGGCCACCAGGATAAAGGCGAACCACGTATTTTCCCAGCGCCAGCGCGCCTCCAATTTCATGGGCGCGGTGAAAAGACCGTTGCAAACACCTGATAACGTAGCCAGCAATATGCCGATGGAAGCCATTTCGAGATAAAAAACAGTCTAGCGCATCAGGTGCTAGATATCTAGACTTATTGTATAGACCTTTTCATGTCCTCACTCAAAAATCCGGTGACCGCCCTCAGCGCCATTTCCGTCAACAAGAGTTCAAAGACCCCGATCTATGCCCAGATCGCCGAAGGCCTGGGCGAGCTTCTCGACCAGGCTGCATTTCCCGCCGGCTTCGTTCTCCCCGCCGAGCGCTGGTGGTGCCAGCACTACGGCATCAGCCGCATGACGCTGCGGCAGGCCATGGGAATTCTGGAACGCAAAGGCCTCATTGAATCGCATCGCGGCCGGGGAACTTTCGTCGCCAACCGTACTCTAAAAAAGGAGCAGCAGGAGCTGCGCAGTTTTACCGAGGAAATCCGGCTGCGCGGCGGCACGCCGCATTCGCGCCATATCTCTTTCGAACTGATTGCGGGCCCGGCCTCGGTGCGTGATTTCTTTGGCTTGACCGGCGATGAAAAGGTTTATGAAATAAAGAGATTGCGCTTGAAGGATTCAATTCCGCTGGCGCTGGAGACCACTCAAATACCGGAAAAGATTGCCCCGCAGTTGGGTCGCTTTGACTTCACCCGAAACTCGCTCTACCGGATTCTGGAGGAAACCTACAACCTCAAGCTGGAAACATCGAAGGAAGAAATATTTGCGCAGATCCCAACATTGCCGGTCCGCAAACTTCTCGAACTTCCCGCCAAAGTGGCCGTTCTGGTCATCAACCGTAAAACATTCACGGAAAGCGGCCAGGCCATTGAGTTTTCTCAGTCTATTTATCGCGGCGACCTTTATAGTGCCTTGGTTCACTCCATCCGGAAACCAAAACAGTGACAAGGATTATGCGCCATATCCTTTTCGGCTTGCAGCAAATTCACGAACTGCTCGCGGGGTATTGTCTGACTTGCCCTTCTTTTAAAGGCTTTGGCAATAATGGGATCCGGTCCTGCTCCACAGCAACCGCAATGACATCCTGCTCAACGCCGAGCGTGGGATAGTGTGCGGGGATTGCATCAGGACTGTCACAATTGTCGTACTCCGAGATCTGGCGGTCGATGGTCACACGGCTGCCGGTGAAGTAAACCCGGTATCCCGGCGCTCAACAAATTCACCATTCATCGGGTTGTTAGCTCATCCCAGCAGCGACCAATGTTTCCGCAGTTTTGCTTCTGCGGCTGCCCACTCCTCCTTCGCTTTCAGCGCCACTGGTACTCGCCATCTGCGGAGACCTGAGCGGGGCACCCCGGCCAGAGCGTACGTACGAGATCGAGCCAACCGCCCAGCCGTTCGCGGAATTTGCGCGGGCGCGCGTAGTCGGTGCTGCCGAACTGGCTCACCAGGCCAAATGAACCGAAGAGGGGGACACGTTCGGAATTCTTGGCGGTGAATCATCGATACGACAGCCACATGTAGGATCGAGTGCGGCCGGGGAAGGGGACAGCGCCTTCGCGGCTTCCAGGTCAGTGGGAATGGAGTGTGTGGTGACTTCGCGAAAGAATTCATCACTCAGCACAATCTGGCTCTTTGCGGAAGTATTTGATGGGTGAGGCGCCTCCACCTTCTGAAATCTCGCTGCTGGTCAGCGTCTGGCCTTATGAACACGCCCCGCGTGCTCTGTACACCCCGGTCGGAAAGAGCAACGGTGCGTTCGACTCGTTTTCGTTTTACGTGCCAGGCGTGGAATTCAAGTTGCTGGTGGGAGGCGATATGCCGGATAACTTACGAAAAATGTCCCTGTTCGGCCCTGAGGGTTATATCTACTCAGCGGTGAAGGGCGCTGAGGCGGTCACGGATCTGTTTGGCACGACGTTCCATAACGCAGTTCCAAAGGGAAAGCTGGCGACGAGCATCCGACCTTGAACTAGCTCGATTATCTATCTCTGGCGCGCCAGGCTTCTGAAACAGCTGGATGAACACCGGGGGTTGAGGACGGTCAACAACGTAGCAGCGTCGATACGTTCGTAGATCTACTTACCATTTTTTCCATTTGCGGCATATATCTCTGCAAAGGCCGTTCAGATCGGGGTAAATGGACACGGTTGTAACCCCGTAATTTTCGGGATCCCTTTGAATTGGCTTGATGTAATGCGCAGGTATTCGGACGCTGCCAACGCGCCGGTCGCGCGCCGAGCGCGCAGCCTTGGTGCGCATCAGGTCTTTTGTCGTGCCGAAGATGACAAAGCGGCTGGCCTGCGCGGCTAAGCGCCTGTCTACGTGCGGAGGCTCTATAGCGGCGGAAGACTTGCCGTGATCTTCTTGCCTTCAAAAGCGTCTTCGAGTTCGCGCAGATAAGAACCTACCTCGCTCCAGTCCGGCAGCATGGCTCCTTCAATACCGCGCCTGAGCTTACGGTTAAGCCAGTCAGGGTCGAGTATCCAGACAGCGGCATCGTGGGTTCCGGGATGATCCTCAACCGCAAAATACAGCGCGACGAGAACGTTTTCCGTCCAGTCGAGAAGCCGGGTGGGCGCACCGTAATGCTGCATCAGGAAATACCATTCCCATCTGTCCGCTGGAAAACGGTTTTGAATGAGCTGGAGCGCTCTGCTCTGAAACTCATGCCGTATCTCTTCCTCATCCGCGCCAAGGTAGAGCTTAGGCGTGAGCTTCCAGTCGGCGTCGCCGTGGCCACGAAACCATAAAGGCTGCTGGTCTCCAGAGCGCTGCACGTCGGTGTCGGGCGACCATTGTTGCCGGATTTCCTTCACGCGCTCCAGAAACTCCGACAATTCGCCCAGTTTGGGTGCTTTATTAGGATCGATTTTCTTGGTCGACATCACCATGATTAAACAACAATGCGATGCAATCGTAGCCTTCGCGTTCTTCTGCCCCAACGAAGTGGCGACCGAAAATTTGCCAGCTCGCTTCTGGGTCGGACGGTTCTCAGTCCAAGGATGGTTGCAGCTCGGTCGGAACATAAAACGCAAGCTCTAGTGATAGCCGCTAGGATGAAGAATATGACAAGCGCAGCCGACACCATTTGGAAGTACATGGACTTGGGCAAATTCGCCTATTTGCTCGAAACAGGTTGCCTCTATTTCGCCTCACCCGCTCAATTTGAGGACGATCTGGAGGGCAGGGTGCCTAAATCTCATGAGGAGGCTTTCGAAGCGCTGGTGCATGATAGCTTCATTGCGCCCATAGCCGCCTTGCGTCCGCATTTTGCTGCCGCGCCTGACAGCCTGGCGGCATTCGACGCCCAATTGGCAAAAGCTGGCGATGCGTTGCCGGAGGCACGACGCAAAGCGCCATTGAGATTTGTCGTGAGTTGCTGGCATCAGAGCCCCTCTGAATCGGAGTGGATGTGGGAGGAATACGCGGGCCACGGAACAGGCATCGCCATCGAGTCAACCATCGAAGGGCTGGAAGGGCTCTGCAGGGCGTCAAAGGCTTGGTGATTGACGAGATTCGCTACGCCAATTACGACAATGACCCGATCAAACGCGGGCATCGGCGTTATGGGCTGTTTATGAAACGCAATTGCTATGCCCGGGAGAAGGAATTGCGGGCGACCATGCTGCGCCCGGAGGAGGAATGGGAGACGGATGCAGCGAAACGGGGCATTGCTGTGGCATGCGATCTCAATGTACTAATGAAAGCTATTCACGTAACGCCAGCATCGATAGCGGATGCTTCCGCACTGATAGCGAAGTTCAAAGGTAGGAGACCGGAGCTTATAGGGAAGCCAGTTCTGGTTTCGACGTTTGCCAAGCCGAGAGGGCTTAAGGCGGCCGTTTAGCTTCGCGGGCGTTGCACCTGGCGAATCGACGCCGCCAGAACCTTCAATACGGCTGCGTGCTTATGCTGCGGGCGAACTGTTTTTCCCTGTTATGATCTAGCTCATGCGGGCCGAGAGAATAGAAAGTCTTGCCGACCTAATTGTGGGGGTGGAGAAGCTTGTCGCAACAACCAGCCTAGTCTGGTGGTTCCGGGGCCATTCGGATTCGGGCTGGGATCTCCTTCCTTTCGCCCGGCGAGGCTATACGCGGGAGGAGGAAAGATACCTTTCAAACGAGTTCTATGTCCGGGCTAAGCTGCGCCATCACGCTGTACCCAACGATGATGATTTCGCGGGCTGGCTCGCGCTGATGCAGCATTACGGGCTGCCTACCCGGCTGCTGGATTGGACACGTTCGCCAATGGTCGCGGCTTTCTTTGCAACTGAGCCGTTCCAGCAACACTCGGAGAATCCGGAAAAGGAACCAATCACGGATGCATGCATCTGGGCGCTCGCACCCGGCCTCCTGAATCCCGATCAGGGGTTTGAGAATTATCTGTTGCCGCTTAACGCACGCCAGCCTGAAAAAATCATCCGGCCTTCCAGAAAAGGGCGGGATACCAGCGATAAGGTCGCGGCTGCCATGGCCATCGAGACGGACATGAGAATGCAGATGCAGCAAGGCGCGTTTACCGTACATGCTTCCGATACTCCGCTCAACCTGATGCCTAACTACAATGAATGGCTCAGAAAATGGGTCATCCCGGCCGAATACATCCGGGCGATGGCGCGCCAGTTGGATCTGGCGGGATTTCGTCTGGGTGATTTATTCCCCGACCTTGGGAACCTTGCCAAAGAACTTAAAGGAAGGCACAGGCCGGTGAAACATTCCGCGCGAGGGCCGCTTGCCACTCGCGCAAGCTCATCGGCGAAATGAAAAAGATGTGTTAAATGATAAACCGCTTGATCCCGATTCGTATAACACTCTCGCCGGAATGTTTCATCCGCTTGGAAAGAGGGCCTGCGGGCTACACAGGATGGACGGGCAAGGGCGCTATGGGCTTATTGGTGCAACGGTGCCTATAAGAGATCAAAGACATGCAACTTTGTTGACGGCGTCGCATGTCTTTGGTGAACTCAAGAACAGGAATTTCATAATAAGCGGCCGCAACAGCTTTCTGCAGTTTCCAGCAACAGGTGTGAAATTCGCGCATGGCCGTTCGAGTCTGTGAGTCGATGTCGATGGCCAACACTTGGGCAGGAGTTCGATCCGGGAATACAGCTACACGAAATGTAAGAATGCGTCGTGGCAGTTGGAAAGGCCGGGATAAAAGCTCGGTAGCCCATGATCGATCTATCGCGCCGCCACGGAATCCTAGCCACATGTCCGTATAACGCTAGATCTCTATCGAAAATGCTCCGGCCGGGGCTCCATCACAACCTCAGCAATTTCTGCCGGAGCACTTCCCGATAGAGATCTAGCGTTATGCGTCAACTTGCGCAAAGGCCGTTTAGAAGCCCGGTCGATCTGTACTCGGCTCTCCTTTTAACAGCTGACATGCCTGCGGCTAGTGAAAAGTGTTTTATACCCGTTCCGTACCAGGACTTCCCGTTGAGTCAGCTTCATACGATGTTTGATTCACAGCCAGCAATGCAGGTAACCGCCGATTGCACAGGGGGCTCCTATAAGCAGTGTGAGAGAATCGACCTCTGAGTGCTTCGCGAAACATTCTGGAGACGGGGGGGCGAGTGCATCGGATGTCTCAATTCAATCCGCTGTAGTTTCACCCTGCCCGTCGGCCAGGCGAGAAAGCCCAGAACGACTTCCAAGGAGAAACCATGAATCAAGCCGCCTTCGACCCGGGCGAAATTGAACACCTACTGGCGCTGTCCGATGACCATCTCTACACCATGCTGGTGACCAAGGAAGCAGCGGCCCAATTAAATCATCCGGGCGCCGCAATCGAACAGGGCAAGAGCACCTTTGTCAGCCTGATTCGCCGGACGCGAGGAGCAATCTGCCAAGCGTACTCGAGCAACCGCGAGATAATTTCAAATTCGGTCGAACTCGTCAGCTTGGCGGCGTCTGCGATGATGGGCGCCGCCGGATTGGTCAAGGAGGAGGTGCTGCCCGCGGCCGTGCTCGTCACCAAAATCGGATTGGAAGCCATTTGCAAGAGCGAGAACCCGACTCATGGAACCGCCATCTGATGGTGCATTGCCTTATCAAGGCTCGTTCGGATTTGAGACGTTTCTCTGCCAGCTCTTCCGTCCGATAGACCCTCTAGCCGAACTCAACCGCCAGCAAACCGCAGATCTGCCACTTCTCATGGTGATGGCGGACGCATCCCGGCGAATGTCCGATGTCTGCCCTTGGCGCGAATTTAGCGACGCAGTCCGAGCCAACACCCGCGAGGTCCTCTTCCACGAACGAGTGCATTACTGGCAGCTGCTATCGACCTCGGCCATGCAACGGCAGGTTGTCAACTCGTTAGCGACTTTGCGACAGGCAATAGAACTCTATGGCGGCAATAAATTCGCGCTCTGGGGCGGTGTTCCCTCAAGCGTTGATCAAACAGTGAAGGATGCTGAGTTTCTTTACGAGAATTTCGAGTGGAAAGGCGTCAACATTGAATGGACCTACGAGACGGTGAGCTTTGGAAAAAGTCCGCCAACTTCGCTGACCCGTGTCCTATACGGATTCGACATATTCACGCTGCTTGAGGGCTATGTCGCGGATCTAGGTTTCGATTCACCGGACGCCGGCACGTTGCGTCTCCCGCTGGTTGGCCGCTATTTGATGGAATCCGCAGCCTACGTTTCCGAGCAACTCTTCTGTGGGCGGCACCCGGAGCGGCTGCAACTGCCGGTCACCGAAGAGGACTTGATCTATCGCGGCGTCTGGGAGCTTTGGTACCGCACCAATGCCTCACACTATGGGAATGACCCGAACTTATTGGCCCTCTCGTTTCTCGCTATAGTTGATCTTGCGGTGAATCCAGACCTTACCGCCAGTCCGCCCGCCGATAATAGCCGCATCACAATCCCCTGGCGATTCGGCGTGCTGCTGCAAGTCGGTTCCCGATTGCCCACTCTTGCTTTTTCCCTCACGTCACCTGCCGAACTGGTTTTGGACATTCAGAAAGTGTACTGTGCGACTTTACAGTGGCCGGAACCCGCTCGGGTTGCGCTGCAATCATTGCAGCGCTTGCTCTACGTCTACGCTCCGCTGCTCGCAACCGGCGAGCACAAGGAGACTGTGGATAGCTTTCTGAAACTTCCTTTCGGTGAGATGACGGTCGACGAGATTACGCCGGTCTTTGAGCTCATAAATAAACACAACCAGCCGAATATCATCGGTTTGAGTGTCTTGCGTACCTTGATCAACGCGGCTCTTTTTCGCCTGCTCAATCTCGGGAAGTTCGCGCTGCCGCATCTCTATTCCGACGAACTCAGCCAGGTTTTCCCTCTTCCGGCGGTGCTGCTGGACGGTGACTTCTATCTGGACACGCAGAGACAGAGCTACGGGCTGCGGGTTCTGCCAACTGAATACTGGAGCGACTGTGTCCGTCTGATGACTATCGATCATCTCCGCACCACGCCAGAATCCGAGAAGCTGACTTGCGGCTTTGTGCGCAGAAACGTGGAATGTTCCTACATGGCCCTCGGCGCGGGATGCCCGAAGCGAGGACTTTCGAGCGATGAGGCTGAGGCGCGACGGCGAGCCGGACTAGACGCGCAGTGGTGCCATTGGAAATTCACTGCAACCGCTGTCGGTTTGGTGCCGCTTGATTCCGATAAGGCATTTTCACCAGCCGAAATTCTTGCAGCACCTGCCGTCTGGCTTCCGGTTTCCTCGCCAGAGCAATGGGATAAATCGCGGGAAGTCTATTTCGCGCTTTGGCAACAAATGACACTCCAGGAACGGCAACAAGCGGTCGCCGCCTCAGCCGCTGTGGAGAACAGCCTTACGCCTAATGAGGGAACCCGATACATCAACATCTGGGCCGAAATTGACAAGCTCGAGAAAGAAAAACAAGAACGACAATAGCCTGTTTCCTCAACAAGCAATTGGGCGAGGGCGCTTTGAGGGAGGGGTTGCGCACAGTTAAATCCATCTTGGCGGGTAGTCGGCAAGCCGTCCGGTAGAACGTCTTCGGCGCTAGGGCTCAATGCCAATGCGGTCGTTCACGGCTCCGCTGATCCGCTGTTAGCAGCCAAGGTATCGTTCTGTGGTCTGCACAGATACATGCCCAAGAAGGAATTGAATTTGCTCGAACTCGCCACCGGCGGCGTGACAAAGTTTGGCACAGGATCGACGAAGATCATGTGGAGCTAGTTTGGGCATTCCCAATTTGCGGGCGTACTGCTTCACCAAATGCCATACGGTCCTCTCCGTTATGTGATCCCCCCTAATATGGCCGCCCTTGCCCACGAGGTCGACAATTGCCCGGTGCTACTCTCTGCGCTGCAAGTGTGCAAAGTCGAGATCAGCGAGTTCACGACGGCGCAGACCGCAGCCCAGCAGGACGACAAGAATGGCGCGGTCGCGTTTGCCCTTTAGTGCATCTTGTTCAGGCGCCTGCAACAATTGACACGCCTCAGACGCGGTCAACCAATTCCCGAGCCGCACACCCAGTTTTTTGACACCCTTCACACGTCTAATCCCTGCCGCCAGCTCGGGACTGAGCAATCCGGCGTCAGAAGCCTCATAAGCAAGTCGCCGGACAGCCGCGAGTCTTGCATTGATAGTGCCGGGTGCCAGATGACGATCTTCCAGGCAGCTGCGGTATCTAGTCATAACTGTTTTGTTGAAAGACAGACGAGGCTCTGAACAATACCACTGAATGAAGTGATCTATAGCGTGGCGATAACCGCGTTTAGACTCCGGTGATCTGAGGCTATTCAAGACTGCGGACTTGCTGCAATCCAGGTCTGGCAGCCCTAACTTCGCCTTAGGGCGCGGCTTACAGGGCACCTTCTTGGCGTTACGCTTTCTCATCTCCAGCCGCCTCCTTCGCGGCTGGAAGAAATCGTATGCCAAAGAGCAGCTAGCGCGTTAGCACTAAGCCGCTGGCGCGGCGGACGCAGCAGCGTGGTTATCCGCGAGAGGTGAAAAAGCGATAGTTTCTGGTCACAGAAAGGAGATTCTGTGACACCACTACGTCAACGGATGCTGGAGGAGCTCCAGCGCCGAAACTATTCTTCTGAAACAGTCCGCGGCTATATCTTCGCAGTGCGGGAGTTCGCCGAGTATTACCGCAAGTCCCCCGAGTTGTTAGGGGCCGAAGAACTGCGCCGATATCAGGTTCATCTTTTGCAGGAGCGAAAGCTGGCTCCTGGCACGGTCGAAGGCCGGATCTCGGCCTTGCGTTTTCTCTATAAGAGAGTATTGAAGCGCCGTGATCTAGCCTTCGATGATCTGCCGTTTCCTAAAACCCCTAAGAAGCTTCCCGTTGTGCTGAGCCAGGAGGAAGTGAAACAACTCATCGAGGCAGCCCTTCGGCGCTCACCAGAAGTTACCCACCTCTGCTCACCAAAACTGACCCACCCCTCCTGAACTGACCCGCCCCCCCAGCCTTTCCTGGAGCCAGTGGTGACCATAAAGGCTCACCATGCCAGAGGC
>Ga0209208_10001454_pt1 | contig 33445 bp, 34 predicted proteins | sample S1TSphfallax_3_FD_187694 | JGI IMG/M metagenome (GOLD analysis project Ga0209208, IMG submission 187694) | Host-associated microbial communities from peat moss isolated from Minnesota, USA - S1T2_Fd - Sphagnum fallax MG (SPAdes) (version 2) | ecosystem: Host-associated > Plants > Peat moss >...
GTCAGTAATTTGAGCGATCTGTTAAGGCAGCTCGAGGAACTTTGGCTTGAATTGAAACTTTTGATTTGTTTCCTGCAATGTGGCCCTGAAAGGGTGTTCTCAATTGAGAGTGTGCCACAAGCAATTGTGATGGAGCTCCGATCATACTGCTCCTCCTGTCCTTTTGTGTGAAATTGGCTTTATCAGCACCATAAACTGCAGGCATGCAATGTGCTCCTAGAGAAAAATGTTGCAGTGTTGATATTATGTTGAAGTGATGAGATCCGACTTCCCTCACCTTACGCTCTGCAGCTTTCCTAAGAATGGGTTGTGATTGTGGTATTTTCTCCAAATTTCTGCGGTCAACATAAATGTAGCTTTAGATCCCCACATCCCAAAATTTAACAGTGCAGACCTTTCTTTCGTCCCAACTGTAATCACATTCTTTGATTATGGAAACTAAGGATCAGTACTTTCCATACTACAAGTGCTTGTGCAGAAGCCTCGGACACAATAATCTGTGATCCAGCAGTAGATGCTTTTGGAGAGAGTGGCAAGTCAGGATCACCAAACCAATGAAAAAAACACGAAAAAAAAAGGAAAGAAGACTAGAAACTAACATCAACATGAATGTCTTGACCATAATTATGAGACAAGTGCTGAAGTTGACCTTTTCAAATTGTGAGATTACCATGAAGTCATTAACACAAAAGTACTTGTAGATATGTTGGGCCTCTACCTTTTCTCCACAACATGCTTCCGCTCCAACATCTGAGCTACATTTTGCAACCTTCGTATAACAAGAGATGTCCTTTTGATTATCTCTGCACACCCTGGGGTAGAGCAAACATGCTGTACAACTTCCATAGCCTTCGAAAACACCTCCTCCTTATTTCTGCAATTTGAAAGCATATGTTCCCAAACAGCTTCAGTATCCCACTAAATAATGTTCTCGATTATGTTTTTCTGATCTACTCATGGGTTCAGAGGAAGAATGAAGGACAGCATAGCTGAGGACAATCACCTGAACACAAGCAGTTGTTCAGCAATGATCATGATGGAGTCTGATGTGTTTACAATGCGTAAAGCCAGGTCAGGAAACCTTGCAAGATTAGCAAGGATGGAAAGTGCATGCTTCAGCACTTGCTCATGTGGCGGGCTGCGATTGGTGGTCTGGATTAGCTGTAGCAGCTTCAGGATGGCACCTCCTTCTGCTAATCGCTCACAACATTGCTTTGAATGCTCAGTTGCCATATCTGCATCACAAAGGTGCCCACCACCACACACCTGGCATTAGACTGAAAAACCCAAGTAAAACCATTCTTAGATTTTTGGTACAATATGATGCATCATGTTCATATCTCAAAAGAAAAAAGGGATGTACCAATTGTAGCACAGGTATGAAGGATGCCGCTGACAGTCTTTTGACTCAAGAGTTGTGCTAGAGCATTGGTTAGGCGGTGGCCCAAGCGCTGGCTGTTATCTACTTTTGATGCAGTAATTTGCATGCGGAACCGCAATTGCTGCATTTGCTTCATGAAATGGCCCTGCCTTTTCCTCCATTCATGGCCTTTCCAATGTGCCTGCACATTCAATCATACAGCACTTCAGGAAAATTGGCAGGCTGGAGACCTCAAATTAGGACACCTCTGGAGAGTTCAGCTGATTTGCATGACTTTCTTTCAGATGGGCACATCCATGCAATACCTGAATAAGACGGGCAGACTTTTTGACATGTGCAAAATATTTGCGTGCTTGAAAGCCACGGAAATGGCTCTGAATTACTATGGCCAACTTCCGTAATCTCAAAAAGCTTAGTCTGTCATGTTGGGTTTTGGCCCAAATGGTGAGCACTCTGCCAGCATCTAACTCCACCGTGCTGTATCTGCATTCTGGAGGATTGAGAACTGGCCCAACTATTTCCTTCTCACATAGCTCTGCAGACACTTTTTCTTTCATGATATGAACCCGCCAGTATCGTTGAATAGTGGAAGCAGCAAAGACTTCTGAAGAGTATGCAGGTTGGTGAATGAGTAATGCTTGTTCTTGGCCATTCAATGCATATGAGTCCTGCTCCATCCCACATGCAACTGGCATCACATCAGTTCATGGACACAAACAGAAAAGGTACTCATAATTCCTTTGAACTTGAAGAGTTCTACCTGTCCTGTATTAGAAACCCAGTTACCTTCTTCATCTGAATGCTATGTTTCTTCCTTTGTTGCAGACATCGGAATGCAACTTGAATTTTGGTGACAGCCTCAATGGTGCATCTGTACATTCTTCTCTGTACATGACCTCTATGACAACTCTGGATAGAAGTGGCAGCCACTGTCCAGTTGAGAAAGGTCCGTCTTGTGCAATACCCCCGCCAAGTACTCTGGATTTTGCTCACAGCCTCTTTGAAAAGTTTCATTCTCCTGCGCACTAGTACACCTCTCACAATGGCCTGTAGCTGCACAATTGCTTTCTGAGACTTAGAGTAGACCATTCTCTGGACATGAGCGTGATAGCCCGCTTGAATTCGCATAGCTGCGTGCATCTGCTTCAGAGTGTTCAGTTTCAAACAATGTGCCCACCAAGCAGCTTCAATTCTTATCACAGCTTGTCTTAGGATTTGAAGCCTTTTTCGCACCTGATTGCCTCTCACACATGCCTGAACCATCACAACTTTATCTCTCTGCATATGAAATCCTTTCCTCTGGCCACACCCACGCCACCAACTCTGAATTTGAGTGGCTGCATCTTTCCACTCTAGAACACTACATCTTAAGCAATAACCCTGCCAATAAGCTTGGATTGTTTTCACAGATTTCATAAGAACTTTTAACTGTCGACGTACAAGTTTGCCTCTCACAACTGCTTGAAGCCTTATAATTCCAGTCCTGTGTGCACAGTACAATTTCCTCTGAGCATAACAGCGGTACCAACACTGGATTCGAGTAGCTACAACTTCTGGATCACAATCCTGCCATGCAGTTTGCAATCTTCCCACTGCCAAATTGTGAAGCAATTTCCTTTTGCGCACCAGTATTCCCCTCAGGACTGCTTGGAATCTCACGACTGCCCTTCTGTCCAGTAGAAACCTTCTTCTCTGAACATACGCCCGATAACAGCATTGGATTTTGGTGGCTGCAAGTCTTTTCCGAAGAAACATCTGTCTTGTTGAGTACCCCCACCAATAACCTTGGATTCTGAGCACTACACCTCTCACAAGGATAAATTTCCACCTCACCAGTTTACCCCTTATAAGTGCTTGGAGCCTCACAACTCTCATCTTTAATAAATGATATTTCCTTCTCTGAAGATAACCCCGATAACAAGTCTGGATTTGGGTAGCTGCAAGTTCCCATTTTAAAGAACCAGGTTTCAAAGAACACCTTCCTGAAGCAGTTTGACTTGTTGTGAGAGCTTCTGTTGTGAGAAATTCCCCTTTCTCCTGCAGCTCATGAGCCACTACTGATCCAAGCCCATCAGCATTAGTACTGTACAAATGCTCTACTTCCTGCTCACCACAACTACAATGGCAACTTTGGATATCAGTAGATGCCAATTTCCTCTGTAAAATGCTGTGCTGTAAACAATACCCACAATCAGATACTTGAATGGATGCTACTCCATTCTCCTCTCGCTGAGACTTGCGCAAGGTTAACCTTGCCAGCCACCCCCTCAAAAATCTTTGAAGAGTAGTGACTGCCAATTTGTCCATTTTGAATGCTTGCTGCTGCAGATATCCCTTATACCAGGCCTGGATTCGAATTGCAGCCTCATCTGCTTCAAACAGCAGCCCAGACACATCAAAAGTTTAAAACAAAGCTATCTATGCTGGAGAGTCTGCTGTGCATGAACATAAGTATCCTGGTGTGAAGTCAAAAGAAAATACTAAATGAATTTTTTTAAAAGAACTCACGTTGGATGGTGTGATATTCAGTTGGAGAAGGACATTCAGAAAGTCTTTGACAGAGCCCAACTTCCAGGTTCTGCTTATCAGTGGAAGTGTCTTCAACATTGGAGGGATCCATGCCAACAGTGTCATCCCCCTCAACATCCTGCACCAAATCACATTGTGTGAGAGAAGAGACTTCCATGGTTGCTTTGACAATATTCAAGTCTGGTTCAAATTGCACAGACAGTCAAAGTCCCCACTTGCACACCTGAACTACCCAATATTCCAGTTTCAGCAATTGTTTAAAAGGGTTTAGGGCTTAGGGAAGAAAGGTCAGGAATATTTTACTTGCAAGTTCATATTCACTAGCCAGCAGCAAAGGTAAGCAACAAAGATGATGATGTTCCGCTCACTGGTGCAGGGATCCCCTTCAACTAAATCTGTCAGCTCAAGCACCTGGCACATCCATTTTTCCTTCAGATATGACTTTGAACTGTAGTCAGAGAATTGTTCTTTTAATGTGGTCAATAGAAACTACAGAATCTTGCAATATTATGAATCTGATAGTGAACCAGTTTAAGATTTACCTGTGGAAGGTTTCCATGTTTCTTCACAATGTGTTCCAGCAATTGAAAGTTGTGGGCAGTTGTTTCTCTTGCTTGCAGTGTCATGCCCTCCCTTGTTGGAGGACCCTGGCATTCATACTGTCCATGCTGCCCAGTAATTTCTGAATTCTGCTCAGACTGCAATGACCATTTATCAACAGATACAGCTTTCATGTCCACCCCTCTTGCACATCTTGTGTATTTGCACATATGATTAATATTTTCAGAAAACATTATTTTCAAAATTAATTTGGTATTGTCTACATCATGTGTTGGGTGAACAATGTCAAGTAGTATTATAGCATTGTGGGCCAGGGAAGCTACCACAATGTGCAAAGTTTGGTTGACAGTTGGAAGTATTGCTTGGTGGGGTAGATGTGAAGGCAGGTAATAGCTGACAAGGTAGCAAAGGACTTGGCCGTCTATAAAGCAGGTGTTGAAGTTGTGCACTTTCACAGCACCTAAAGTTGAGCATACTGCCTGCAGTCCAAATGTATGATCATTTCATACCAGTCATATTCTGTAGTAACCCATTCAGTGCAACCAATCTGAATTGGAAATGGAGGCTAGATTTCAGAAAGGAGCCAGAGCATGCCTGAGTCCAAGCGAGCAGAACATCTAATATGGCATATCCTCTTGTATCCAGCCCTGGATCCTGCAAAGACAATCATAATTCCTGAAAACCACAAACATATAATCTGTGTACCACAAACATTTAATGGTACCAAAGAGTTGCCAGATGCCCACAATCACACCAAATGGGTCCACCAATGTAATCCAGTAGACCCTGAACAATACAGTTATTCACACAAATCAAAGAGAACACATCTCTGGTAATGCTTCAACACTTACCATAGAAAAACTGCCTTGTGGCCCTTCTGCTTCAATTATCTGCTTCCACAGCTTCGGATGGCTAACTAACTTAGGTATCTGCTTCCATGCAACCCAGTGCCAGCAAACTGTATCCCTGTGAGTATCTAGTAGCAGTATTATTTTCTTGTATTCAGTTCCCTGCATGTAGACAGCAGCCACATACCTGCAAATAGACGATGATGTTCCACAGCAGAGGCAATATCTTGTCACGTTGGCCATCCACAATGTGATCTGCTGTGATGCAAGCTCCAAGCTCATCCTGCAAAGGTACCCCAGCACGTGCTAGGCTCTCCAGTGCCACTTTGCAATTATGCAAACGCTTCTTTCTCAAATCACAGGGACACTTCAACTCCTACATGCAAAAAATGCACAATCTCAGCAAACACAAACAAAGATCATAGATGTGGTTTTGAAAAGAAAATGGAGCTCCCTTGTTTGTGGGCCCTCTGGCAGGCTAAAAGCTCTTTGTGGAGTCCTTATATCTGCCATTCATTGATCTTTGACAGAGTTTGGAAGGAATATAGAAGGACAAATACTACAGGACAAAGAAGCCACCTATCATGCTTGTCTTCATCCCTGACTTTAACCTAACTGCTCTTCCTCTCCAACTGTCGCTACCATTTTTTTACCACATGGCCACACAGCTTGGCCAGCAACATTGTTCTATTGGTTTCACATTAGTCATGGATGATGAGATTTCACAAGGGATAGCCCTATTGCAGATTTCATATGGCAAGTTATCAATATTCCAGGGGCAGGATTGGATAAGGGAGGCACCACGAGGACTGATAAATCATGAGACATGAGCTGTGCAAGACGACAGAGATGAATCCCATCCTGAAGATCTGCAACCACGTTCTGCACCTCAAAGTTGTATTCACAAAAGGGAGCCTGCTCCATCCATACATACAGTTAGAATATATTTAATTCTACCAACATACTGAAGTAAGGTTTGCTGAGAGCTCTCTGCACACATAGACATCAAATTTCAACTTAATTGACAGTCAAGAAGGGAAATACATGATTTGACCTGAATATGAGAGACATAGTATCCAGATTTCCCAAGATGACTGATCAGATCCCCTTCTCCTTGCATGCTGTCCAAAAGGAAGACTATCATGGAAGAAAACTGGGAGTCAGTAATTTCTTGAAGTGCACATTCTCAAGGCAATTTCACACACAAATCCACTACCACCACATACCCTCAATTCTTGGAGTCAAGCACACTAGTTTAGATAACTCTCCTCCAAAATCATTGCATTCAAGGGAGTGGAATGACCTATGAGCAATCAAGACTACAGGGTTTCTAGGAATGCCTGTAGCACAGGTAGTCCAAAAAGCCAAACTTGACTAAAAATATTTTGAAATAGTGAATATCATCACGATCAAACTCTGCACATGGGCTGAATCTTAGAAATTGTTGAACTAAGAAAATGAATGCTCCGACCTAGGTTGAGACAAACCTTCCAGGGCTTGACGACTTGACTTCACGAATGTATTCACCCGAAACAGCAATGGGGAGCCCCCATCCAAGCCATCAATGCCATGACCACTGTTGAGAGCTGTCTCACACTTTATCTTGTCCAAAACAAGTACAAGGAGGAGAATCCTCTTAAGTATGAGTTTCCCCAATGCATCTTTGTATCCATCACGATACAATCCTTCAATGGATCTACAGAACAAACCCACCTCATGTGAGACGATAGTGAGCTCCACTGTGGGCACTTACATGAAGCTACAAAAGTACAAACAGTAAATTACTCATTGAGCTTCTGAAATATGTGTGTACCTATTTCTAGCATGTTGCTTGGCAAGGACAGCATCTGCCAAAAACTGTTGTTCAAGAAGGACCTCCAATAGTGCATTCTCAGAGGTGACTTCTTCTGCACCTTTAGAGCAAATTTTAGGCATCTCAATGTCACCAAGCAGTGCAAGAGGGCCAAGAACCACAACCAAGCCCAAACGCAGCCATGTAGGGTTGTAGCTCAGGAGGACTTCCAAGGCTTTCTGGCGCAGTGCAACATCTGTGAGGATGGGGCAGTCTGTCTTCATCTTCAATCTACCCTCATCTATGTGCTGCACATCCATTACACCCAAACAGAGATCTGTCATTTGAGCCAAATCACCATCCAGATTGCACACATGCAGCAGCCATGAAGATTCAGTACCTTGGCCACTTGTGTCATGACTGAGACAATTCTGTTGCAATGTGGTCCCATCAAGTATGGGTGTAGTCGACTCCGCAACTCAGCTCCGCTACATATCTGCTGGAGATGGGCATCTGCTGGAGTGTGTAGGTTGGCAACATGGTTCTCATTTATCCCACTACTGGCACGTGCACTTCCCAACCGGGGTTTGCCCAATATCCTCCGTGGCTGTTTCTCATGTACCCGAGCTGTTACCTCATCTGCTCTCGTTCATCCCCACACCCTTATTGTCATGAAAACATAACAATGTCCAGCCCTCTCTATCCCTGGTTTCTTCACCTAGCAATACAAACACCCACCCCATACCCTTCTCTAGCCCTAGGATCGGCACCAGACACTATCTCAAATCTGGCAAGAATTGGTGGAAATAGTACCTGAGCGTAGTTGGGAGGAACAGTAGCTCCTGGCTGAGCTAACCCCGAATTCCGCACCGGCGCAGGATTGGCGCGGCGGCGAAACCCTAGAGCTGATAGGCTGCTGCACATCTTGCATGGGTTGCCGCAGTAAATGGTTCAACCACGCACAATAAGCCCTCTCCTGCCGCTCCATCCAAAGCTCCGTTCTAGACCGAGCCGCCCGCGACGCTTGAAGCTCCTGACACTCCATCATGCGCAATTGCAGTGACGCTCGCATCTTCATCTTCCGTCCCGACATCGGCGGCCCAATCTTCCGCGACGACGCCTTCGTCCCCTCCCCGACGCCGCCGCCCATTCTCACTCCCGACACCCCTGCACCTCTCTCGGAGCTTCGAGGCGTCGAAAAGCTGCTCGTCATGGTTTGCTGCGCATTCCTTCGCGGTGTAAACAAGCCCTGCGCGGAAGAGGAGGAAGAGGAAGAAGAAAACGTTTCCGCCACATGCTGCTGATGCACATTCCGCTCACCCTTCCACGGCGTAACCAACAGCCCCTGCGTGGACACAACCAAGTCCGACGGAAGCGCCTTGCTCTTGAGCAACGAATTAACCTGACTAATCCGCGCCAGAAATTGCTCCCGATCCTTTTCCTGCTGCTTATCGCTATTCTCTTGCACGCAATAAGACGGTTGTAAATCCAGCCGAGAATGCGTCTTGGTAGAGATGATCCCGCTCAAAGAGGTAAGCACAAGAGGGCTTTTGAATTTCTTGATCGGTTTTGATCCAAGAACAATCAAACTTTTTCGCTTCTCCCCACATTTAGGCATCTCTCCGTCCATTATATATCTACCCAATCAAAGAAACCGAGCCACTGAACTATTACAGAAATCTTTACCAAGGCGGCTGAGCATATAATACCGTTACATACAATCTTCCCTGCTGTTACCACCATCGCCACCACATTCTAAGCAGGAAAGACGACTTCTTCGCCACGCCGAGCACCTAAGTTTCCTGTCCCCAATAGGTCGTATCATTTGAGTTGTTTTTTCCTCTGGCTTCACTCTCGCTCATCACCTGAAGTTGCGTAGAAAGAAAGACTATACAAGCAGGTAACTCCTAAAGACGGTCTTTCGCGAAGAAATTGGAAGATCTTCTCCGCAAACAGCACGAAACCAAACGCATTTTTCAGAAAGACGACGCACACGCGAGTGTTGCAAGCCGACAGAAGAAGAAGAAGCAGAAGAAGAGAGCTCCTCGTCCTCCTCGTCGCGGCTATGGCGGAATGGAGCCGTTATTTGCAATTCGAATTCGAATCAAGGCGCCAAAAAGAATACTGCTAAAAGTAGCTTATTTAGCCAGCCTTTTTTTAGTGGCGAAATTTCGCCGAAAAAAAAACACACACACACACACTCTCTCTCTCTCTCTCGAAAATCAAGGGATTCAATCGCCAGAAATAAACGGGAATTTAGTAAAATTCGCCATATTCCTATATTTCGTGTTTTCGGTTTATAGCCCAACAATTTAGAGAGGGATGATTCAGGATTTGTTGGTGGTGTGTCATAATATCATCAGATTTTTAGCCAGATTTGGCTAAATTTTCCAAAGGATGATTGCCATTTTTTACATCTTCCTAAATCGATGATGATCGTCACTTTCAGCTACGTATTAAAATTCTTTAAAAAAATACGTTGTAAGTAAGTAAGGTTATTTATTCAATATTTTTATATCAAAAATTTGGTGAAATTTTATTTTTTCAAAAGATTGTCAAATAAGTCAAATTTATAATAGAAAAACAAAACTTTTAATTGTAAATTTTATTGTCAAAAGGCAACAAATTTTGTGTCATCAAAAACAAAACAAATTGTTGATTGTAACTTAAAACAACTCCACCACATTACCTTAAGCACATTACCTTAAGCACTTTAACCTAAGCATGATTACAACAACAACTAATGGAGACAACTAACATTGCAACCCTCACCATGATACTTGCATCATCAAATTTCAACTAAACCTACCATACTTTCAACTTGCTTAGCCAATAATGTGCATTTGTACCATAGTTGGTAGACATCCCTTGATTTGGTTTGAGAAAATTTATTTAGTAATCGTTTGTTTTGATGATATAATTCTTCTTGTATCATGTTAGGTTATGTTACACATATGTAAGTAAATCCAAAAATGGAGGAACTTCAAGGTGGAAGAGGAGAACTCCAGAGAGATGGCCTCGAAGTCCCAGTCCGATCAATTCCCTACAGACGAATTTTAAGATTCCTTCGAAAACATATGAGTGTGTAGACCTAGAGACATCGTTCGTTCTCAACATTAAAAAAATGTCTGTTGTATAAGAAACTAGTAGTCTGATGATCTATTTAAAATTACTGATGCGCTGCAGTGGAGCAAAACTCTACTTCAGAACACCAGATTTGGCAACGTTACAACTGATGTCCTCACCTTTTCGCCTGCAAGCAAAAAGCCTCTCACTTCACGGGATATATAATAAGAGACCATCTACCATATGTCAATACAACTTATAACTTCTAGTAGTCTATGTTGGTAAGTAAGCAAAGTTCATACTCATGGGGGGCATAAAAACGTTTGGAACTCACAAGCCAATTAACGCAGTCGTAACAACGGTGCAGGAACCAGGCGCTACTGCAGGTTGCACCAACTTTACACATATGACTCCTTCCCATCCACAATAGCAGGGGTCAGAGCATTTATCTCCTCCCATTGCTGATAATATGCCCCATCCGGTGTAAAGGGCCGTTACCGCATTTGCTGCGCAAGCACAAACAGATATTGACTCCCTGAAAAAAGGAAATTTGACGAAGAACTGGTACGTGTTTGCAGCAAATAAAGCGTGTTGCTTACACCTAAATAGCCACTTGCCATCCCTGCAGCTTGGCAAGAAGTTGCATAAGTTGGTTCTATTTGAATATCATGACCCACTTGGGCCAATCCATAACTTTTACTGGCTCTCTTGGGCATATTTAGAGCCCTATTTGGTGAGTTTCACACCATTTTATCTCAAATCCATAATACACTGTGTAGCCCGATTTATTGTTTCTGGCGGAGATGCTCCTATAGTTGCAAACAAATCCTAATTTCTGGAGTTGGAGCACGTTAAACCACCACCTAGTAGGCGTAAGGTGCCTCTGCACTTAGAGGCATGGCCACAGGTCCATGGTCACGTCCTGGTCTGCAAATGTTTAATTCATGATTTGCCTCCAGCTTTAAGCCTGGTCAAATGCCTCACTGAAGCCCCTTTCTAGAACACCCGCACCTTGGGCCATTACCGTGCATTACATTTTGGAGGTCTGCCTGCGCTAATGCAATAGCCTTTCTCTTCTTGGAACTTGCAGAACCATAAGTGGCAATCCAGGCCTTACTGGAAACCTTCCATCTGAAATTGGAAGTCTTACAAATTTGACACATTTGTAAGAAATCAACTCTTCCATCCAACCCCATGTACCAACTATTTTCAGCCTTTGGGTAAAATTATTTACTGAAATTTGTATTTTTCATTTGCTAGAGCAATCAATGTGTGTAAGGTTTTGGGGATGACATTTTCTGAAATCAGTTGCAATTATTAAAAAAGGTTTGCCAATCTGCACTGTGGACTCTCAGGGATCTTCATGACAATAATTTCACTGGGGTAATACCAAATTTGTCGCAACTAGCAAATTTGGAAATAGTGTACGTGTATCCAACTCAATTCCATTTGTTCTTTCAATGTCTCTAGTTCATTAAGTTTCTCACTTTATTCATCTACATACACTAGTAGCTTGACCACTTTTACAAATGTTTGTCAAATAACTAATTAATTAATTTTGAGGATTCCATTTCAACTGTAAATGGTATATTCACAAATATTCCATCAAATTATTAACTTTCCTACGCAATTTATTTTTTTTTGAAAATTTGAACATTTCTGAGAATAATATAATTAGTGTTGAACTGGCCCAGCTACTACAGTAATTATCAAGCTAGGTTTTCTTAATTTCCAGTTTCTTGGCATAAGCACTCAAGAATATGCCAGACTCCAATGTTTCAATGTACATTACCTAGTAGTCTGTGTCACTGTTGTCAAAATCACTTGTAGGCTGCCAACTTCTTGGGCATTGCAAAACAATGATGGGTGTCCAAGTAGTCTCACATGTCCATAAGTGTAGATATTAGTGACTTCAAAAATGGCACAATCGAAAGAGGGAATGTGAATAGGGTTGTTTATATGCATCAATTTGGGCATGGATAACTATGTGGTCTAAAGGAAGGTGTGACATGAACTTTCAGTGCATTGTAGAATTTGTTTATTGTAAGAAGTTTGCCATAAAGAATTTCCCTAGCTTCCTAGTATGCTATGGAAAAAAGAAGCCAATGGTTCATTGACCAATTTGAGTACTACTGAATACCAGGCTTCTAAATGGGAATGCGTTCTCTGGATCCATCGAACATGTTTTTCAAACACTGAACACAGGTTACTCTGTGAGGGTGGATTTGTCTTCAAATAACTTCACAGGCTACATTCCTGGACTGACGACGACAGGCTTCTACAACGGGATCGTGGGGATTCAGTACTTGTAAGTGCCATAAGCTTAAACAAAACACAATGTCACAAGTGAGAACAGGAAACTGATCATTCATCACTTTCATTGTCCATTCTAATGGGGTTACCATTTCTACAAATTTTTGTTTGTTTCTCCCAATTGAAAGAACTTGGAGATGCCCAAGGCATTTGAACTTCTTCTAGGAATCATGGTAAGCTTATATTGAAGGAAATTTTATCAATTATTTCAAATTAGTCAATATTGTCAATGAATGATGACTTGTTCCACCTATCACCTTTGCCTAAACTTTGTTCATGTTGGAAATATTGTTTTTCAATTCAGGAATTTGAGCCACAACCATATTGGTGGATATTTTAACGCCTCAAATGAATTTATGGGATTATTTTTAACTACTTTGGATTTATCCTTCAACAATATATCAGGAGATATCTCCACACTCACATCATTACGTATGCAAGACACACCTTGTTATCTTCAAATTTTGTAAGTGTGCATCATCCACCACTTGAGCTGAATTGAGCTTGGAACCAAATTTTGTTCCCATTTATTCTACTTGGTTGAAAGTACATGTCAGTTAAATTTAGATTGTGTTGATCAATAAAAGTAATTTAAACTAATTTTCAAACTTAATGCCATAAATAAACTGGAAATTGAAACATCCCATTGGAGCATTATGACTTTTCAACTATTGAGACGATGCCCACTCCTTCTTCTAAGGCCTTGTTATTTTCTTACACTTTGGATCATTGGTTTATGTAATTACAAATTTCAGCTTGGGGTTTATATGTACATGCAACATCTTACAAAATGCCTTAGTTAACTTAAAATAAACCCATAACTACTAGTTGAAAGTTGGTCATGATTATTAGCTCGATTAAACTTATATTATTTATATAGATATCATGTTCATATCTCTAAATAACGAACTCATTTTCATGTGACATGTTTCAAATTTTCACAGGTTAATTAACAACAATCATTTCAGTGGAAAGCTCCCAGACTTTTCAACACCTCGTTGCTCAATCACAAATTTGTGAGGAAGCCTATTCCTACTAGTTTACAGAAATGAAAATGTGTGTCAAGTTGACAATTTTGAAGTAAGCTTTATGTTTGAAAGGACTAGTCAAATCTAAAGCATACATAGGAATAAGTTCATTGCCACACTAACTTTTACTACCATCAAAGAATTCAAAGTTCATGATTTTATTAATACTTTGCAAATTAACAAATTGTGCTCACTATGTGTATATCTTGTTTGGTGTTTACAAGGGATGTAAGCAACAATCAATTTAATGGAATAATCCGACCTTCAATTTGGAACATTTCTACGAACCTTACAGTTTTAAACCTATCAAGAAATAATTTTTCGGGCAACCTTCCACCTGTCACAAACCCACAAAGCGTTTTGGAAACTTTGTAAGTGTTTTCCCATTGCTTTTTTTATGTAAACTTAAATGGAGAGTTGCACTATTAAGTTCAATACGACAAAATTTCCCGTGCCCAGATGGAAATCTCACATCTCAACACGAATTAGCTTAAGAAAGCTCGTGTCATGTTAAAATCCCTCAAGATATGCAGTGCTTTGTTTTTGCATAGGTCCATGAGTAAAAATCAACTAAATGGAGAACTTCCAGACCTTTCTTCATTTCTGCAACTTAAAACTTTGTGAACACTTTAACCTTCCAACTTGCATTCAATTGGAAGCATTTTTAATTGTGCACATGTTAAATATTCAATGTTTTATGATTCATAACCATATTGTTTATCAAATTTCATCCCAAGATTGTCACATCATATGTTGATCTCAAAATAATTATAAGGTTTTACAAATTACATTAAGTGAATGACTTGTAATCACATTGCTCAACATCAAATATTTGAATTTTTTATTCAATGGTGAAATTGTAAGCTCATGTATTTCACATCAATAGGCACACAATTTATCAAAGCCTAAATATATTCATATACTTGAAAAGGCAATGCTCATGATTGGTTTTTTTAATATAATGGTCCAATTGGCTAGGTTGAAATTCATGGGTCTAACATTATAATGAAATTAAAATATGGTCACGTGCTAAATGTCAATATTGAATTAATATGCAATTGAAGTTTGCAATATGTTCATTTAAATTCATATTTAACAATTGATATTTTATGTTTCCACCTCACACATGATTATTGTTCAATACACATGAAAGTTTGTGATAGGTCTAACAATATCTTACATGGTTTTATTTATTTGTTGTAATATAGGGATCTAAGTGATAATCAATTTAATGGATCAATCTCACCTTCAATATGGAGTCAAATTCCCAAGTTCAATGTTTTAAACCTATCTAACAACAAATTATATTGCCCCAACTCTTTGAAATCTTTTTAAGTGAACTTCAATCCCATTCTTGCATGATCTATAAATTATTTTTAAGGCTTTCACTAGTCATAATAAAAATGGCATGCAATCAATAACTTTTTAAAACATTATTGTGTCTTTTGAGTTTCAACAAAATAACAAACTTGAACCTGTTAGGATAATTCTACATGAAAACACATGTGCAAAACCTATCGCACATAGCCATTCAATTTGTCATTTGTGACTTGAAAAGGCAACATTGGTGGTGGACTAGTAATTGAAGTTACTTAAATAACATACAAACATATCTTATGAGTTTTCCAACAAATTGATTATAAATTGATGAGCATACTTATTGGTGTTTTCATTTTTGGACTTAATTGATATTGTTTTATTAGTTTATTTGACATTGTGAATTTTTTATTTTTCATAACTTTTCCATGCCTTTTAACTTATTTATGTTATTTATAAAAAAACATGGCATGTTATGTGTTGCCCAATTTTGACTTTGTCATTTGAAATCTAACCTATAAAATGGGTTTCCTAGGAACTTGGGTGGAAACCAATTGACTGGCTTATTTCCATCAAATTTATTCAATTGTTCATTCATGTTACAAGAAGTGTGAGTTTATGTCTTGACACCTAATTCTATGTGTTCATGTTCATATGTTAAGGGATGAACGTCCATTTATTTAATGGTACTAAGTTCATTTCTTACATAATAATAATATCTATTTTTTCAATATATTTTAAAACCTAACGATTTGAACAACTTTGTGACATTAATGTTTATAACTGAATATGTTTTTTAAATATCAATTAGATTTTGTCATTCTACAACATTTTAGAATTGAAACTATATAATTTGTAAATTGGAATTCTTTACACTTAAGGTTTAAGATACACGTTGTGTTGTGAACTAACATTTTGAGGCTTCAATGTAGCAATTTTGATAACAACAACTTTAATGGAGTCTTGGATTTACAAATCAATTTGACAAAACATTTGGTGTTCGAGACATTGATATCAATGGTCAACAATAACATAATTCAACTTAACCCATCTTGGGAAAGTGGTATATATTCACCAGTCTTGTAAGTTTCAATACCAAACCTGTGGATTTCATTATTTTCATCATTTAAGCAATATAATTTCAAATTATTTTAAGACGATGTTGTAGCCCAAATAGGGTGGGACACAGTCCATCCTACATTCAAAGCTTCAATAGTTTCAATTACTATTTTTTTAATGCAAAATTTCTATACAACTTTTTAAAATTATATTCACATTTTGTATCATTACAGGCTTGGAGGGAATCCATGTTGTGATAGTTCTGAAAACCCAACTCAATATGAACAACAAAATTGTCGTTACAATTCATCTACCATCCAAATAGGTGGATATATTCTCCACAACAATTTTCCTACATTTCAAAGATTGAACATTCATGGGAAAGTTAAGGATTGTGCATTACTCATATTACGTCTTCAATACACACCATGAAAAGCTAAAAGTGCATAAAATCAACATTATCACTTATCACTTAACATTCGTGGATATTGCTTCCATTCCATTATCTTATAACAATGGTTTTAACATATAAATTAATTTTTTTGCGTTTATGGTATTCAAACTTAAATAGTTGTAATAGTGTTGAGTGCCATCATGTAAGAACAATAAAAGTTAGTGAAATTTATTATAGTTATTGAAACAATGTTATGACAATTCTACTTGTAGGGGTAGCACAATGTGAATTTGTTGCAAATTAATACAACCATTGTGGTAGCTTGGTGGCTTGAACACACATTAAAATTTAAATTTTTTGTCTAATTTTTCAAAAAAAATAGCTTATTATGGTCAAACTTGAACCCTATCACTCTGTAGTATAATGAAAGTTTGTGAGGATCGTCCAATCAGGAAGACAATTGAATGTTTTTGGTAATGTATGTAGTTTTATTATATTTATTTTGTACTTATCAAAATCAAAACTAAAATGCTGAATTAAAATTCCCAAAATACATTAATTACTTAATAGGTTACTGTGGAAGTTGCCAAGGTTTTTTTTTTTTGGGGAAAAATCTACAATAATCCTTTTGTTCAAGTTTTTAAAAAGATGAATTCATGTTTGACTCAATTGCTAACCCAAGGTTATAATTCCCATGAATTGCATAAAAAGTCGGCTTGGATATTGTCAACAATATTACCCAGTTTTGTATTTGTGAGTGGACTCATTTCCATTATCGTATATTGGAAGTACTAGAAAACTATGTTAGCTTTTCGTGAAATTCAATTTTGAATTCCTTCTTAGTTCCATTATTTGTTTATTTTCTATTCAAAATAGTTAATTCGAAATAGTTACAAGAAAAATCATTATTCAAAATTTTTAAGCATGTGTAGATGTAATAACATCATGTTGCCCATTCATTGACCCGTTTATATTTAGGTTTGTAAATTTTTGCCAATAGTATGATTATTGAATGTTCATTTCATTCGTTGTACAAGTTATTCTATTTGCATGTGAAGCATATGACAATTGGACATAATTTGGCAGAATTTGCAAGACAACAAGTGCAACTTATATTGTATTCATATAATATGTTAAAGTTAGCCACTAAAGATTTCCATGCATCCAATAAACTTGGAGAGGGTGGTTTTGGGGTAGTCTATAAGGTACATTCATATTTCAACTTCCTTACAAATTCATAGTGTATTTCCAATGTTTAGTTCAACAAAATTATTTAAATTTTTTATAATATACAAAATCTTTGATGCTAAAATAATAATTCAAACATATTTGCAACTTGTAATTCGTGCATTTTAGCATGAAATTGGTTGTGATTAATTTCAGAGGATTTGCCAATTGATAATTGATAATCAATGTTCAATGATGAAAAATTGAAAGATATTTCTATGTATTTTATAAGGTATATTACCTGATGGGACAAATGTGGTAGTGAAACTATTGAACACATCACATCAAGGGGTAAGTGAATTTTTGAACGAAATTGTGCTCATGACTGGTGTTAGTCACAAGAACCTAGTGAAGGTGAAAGGATGTTCTCTACGAGCCACACAACGACTTACTGTGTTTGAATATGTGGAAAATAAAAACCTTGTTGAAGCTCTACGGGGTATGACACTTCAACTTAAGGTCATGGTAAATTTCCATGTCATAGAAATCTTGATGATATTTTAATGGTTTGCATGTCATGCATGTGTGATAATCTAATATCTTATGATCAATCATTGTTGATATTTTTGTGTTTGCAGACCAACAAATAAAAAATGTTTTATTCTTGGATTGGACAAGGCGATTTAACATATGTGTGGGAATTGCTCATGGCCTCATTCACCTTCATGAATATTTGCAATCGCACATTATACATCGAGACATCAAAGGAGCTAACATCCTCTTGACAAAGATTTGAACCCAAAAATTGTAGACTTTGGATTGGCACGACTATTTCCAAAGGATAAAAGCCACTTGTCAACCGCCCATATTGCTGGAACAATGTACATTCTTCCACTCTTAAATACCAACATATAATGTTACAATGATTCCATGATTAAATGTACACGTCTAGGTCATATGGAAACAATTAAATGATTACTCTTAGGCACCATTGAAACTAAATATTCAACACACTTTGCACACAAATTCAAATATATATCTCACTTGTTCAGTTTTTTTTTGCTTGTAGGGGATATTTGTCTCCTGAATATGCTACTCTTGGCCAACTCAGTGAAAAGGTGGATGTATTTAGCTATGGGGTGCTTCTCTTGGAGATTGTGAGTGGTCGCAAGAATATTGATTTGTCTTTGGAAACAAACAAAATTTACCTTCTTCAATGGGTACGTGTATGTACATTTAGTTTTAAGAAAAATCAAGTTAAGTTAATTATAGAATTTAATATTGTGGGGCCAAGATGCCAATTCAATAGCCCAATTGGTTTCAATGGTTATTTATTAAATTCAACATAAATCTTTAATAGGCATTAATAAGTAAAACAATGATGAAAAACATGAAAGCCCATGTTATTTGGGTGTCAAAATTTGAAAAGGATTGGGTAAACATATTTCCCCAATTACATCATATTAAATTTTTTAAATTGCTATCATTGAAATGAATCCAATAGCCATAAAAGGGAATGAAGCACCACTTGGTTATGTTTAATGGGAAATCAGAAGTCTAAACTTCATTTTGATGGACAATTGAAAGTTAATTTTCAAAATGTTAATTTAATATGATTAGGTTTACAACTTCCATCCACATGTTAAATACATTTTTTCAATCAAAAGCTTAGTAAATCTAATGTCAACATGCCCATTGTCCATGCAAATTTACTAAAAAGGTTCATTTATGTTTTGATAAAATTGATGTCAAATTGATAATTACAAGTTACTGGTTTATCATTTGAAAATAGAAGTAGATTTTATTTGAAATTATTAGAAAAACATTTATTAAGCCCACAAAAAATTGTTCAAAAAAATTATTTTTAAAAATCGTTCCAATATAAAGTTAAAGATGTTTCCTTTAAAAGTAGATTATGGATTTATTAATAGAAATTTTTTATCACATTTATGAATAAATAAGGGTAGGGATTGATTCCCATATAATTAGCTAGCAAAAGAATACCTTGAAATATAAAGGTATTCAATAAATCCGAGTAGAGACAAACTAACCCATAATTCAATTAATATGATGAAAGAATTTTGTGAATCTAATTTTTTTCCTCATAGTGGGGGGTGGGTTTTTACAGGCATATTCTCTACATGAACAAGATAAGTTGATGGATCTTATTGACCCACGACTAAACAACAATGTATTGGATGATGAAGCACAACGTGTGATTAATGTGGCATTATTATGTATGCAAACTTCAGCAACAAGACGTCCATTCATGTCACGTGTGTTAGCCATGTTCCTAAATGAGGTGGATGTGGCGGTTGTTTCAAAAAAAGCTAATTAGATTCATGAAGTGGATGTCTCACATCTTCTTGGGTCAAACAGTTCCCTTAGTCCAAGTGGGCTAATATGAGATAATATTATTTTATGTCTAAGCAGGTTGTTCCCAATAATCATGGCAATGTTGAAATTGACAAAACATTTAAATTTCTAGTTAGTTATTCTTTAAAAGATGTCAATTAATTTGTAATTGAATTTGAAACTAATGGTGTCCTAGTCAATTGAACCACCTCAATCATGCACAAATTTAATGTGGGCCACATTTCATTGTTCATTACTTGTTAAAAAATTTCAACGATATATCATTAAAAAAACCTCCTTAAATTAAGTTGTTTATTTAATTATTCATCTCATTGTGAGAAATGAAATTCCAATTTGTCATAATAAATCATGTTTTTTGTATGTGCACATCAAATGACATGATTTTAGCAAAACATTGTCTCCATATTTTCTCTAAAATAGACACAAGCTTATGTTTTGCAATTTATTAAAATATGAAACAAGTAACTTGCAATTAAATTGCAAAATAAATTGCAAAACATAAATTGCAGAGTTGGTTCCGATCCCTACTGATTGCCCATTACTCAAATCTTATATATAAATTCACTAAGTCCGTCAGTGGGTGGGTGGGTGATTGGGCGTTCTGCTTGCATTTTCTACGGTAGAACCGGCCGGCCTATAACTGACCACCGGCTAGCATTTTCAATGCCAGAATCGACCCGGACAAACGGACGGACGGACGGATGGACAGACGGACGGACGGACGGACGGACGGACGACGGACGGACGGACGGACGACGGACGACGGACGGACGGACGGACGACGGACGGACGGACGGACGAACAGACGGAGGACGGACGGACGGACGGACGGATAGACGGAGGACGGACGGATAGACGGAGGACGGACGGACGGACTGACAGACGGAGGACGGACGGACGGACGGACGGACGGACGGACAGACGGACTTATTTTTTATTTATTTAATTAAGTAATTAGTTTTTTTGCAAGTTTCATTTCAACTAATAAAATATTCTTGAGGATGATTCAATACTTTCCTTCACAAAATTTTGCACTTTGTCCGTCCGTAATTTTTATTTATTTAATTAAGTAATTAGTTTTTTTGCAAATTTCATTTCAACTAGTAAAATATTCTTGAGGATGATTCAATACTTTCCTTCACAAAATTTTGCACTTTGAATTTATTTTCTGGGCAGAAAGTTTCTTTCTACACGCTGATGAAACGAGGAGCACTGATTGCAGGAGAAGAGAAAAAGAACAAGAAGAAGAACAAGAATCAGCAGCGAGAGCTCAACGGGTGCATTATGCACCGGGTTCACACTAGTGTAATTAATTCAATGAATTTTTTGTCCAAAGGTGTTTCTACGTGCTTAACACTATTAAGCCACCCAACAGACCATGGCAGACCCACAACAGTGTTTTCCCTTTCAAATTCCGTCATGGAGCCAGACTTACAAGCATCGTAAGCGGATTCCAACTTCGCTGGCGACTCTTTTCCACGAAAGTCATAAACGTTTAGCCAGTAGGCATGAATCTGGGGACACCCTTTGCAGCAAAATAAGTTTTCTGTTGCAATTTGGCGATTTTTCTTTTTTTTTCAATTGGCATTTGCAACAGAATCTTCCCTTTGCAGAAAACTAGCTCCCCTTTTGCGGACTTTTCACCCCAAAAAAAAACGACTGGCTGACACATGGGAGTTGCAGGCATAAAGAGTGCATAGGACCTTCCTCCTGTGACATGCTTACACCTGTGAAGTTGATTGATTGGAGGCTGCTCGATGACTAGCCGTAGCTGTGAGCTTGGGGAGAATCTTCAGCCTTAAGGGATGAGGGCGAACGCGCCCCCCACCAAAATAATGTGAAATCCTCTCCAATACTAAGTACACATATCTGTCGACTAATTAATTAATTTGGAAGATTCCATTTCAAAAAAAAATCGTAAATATTCCTCTAATTCCGTTCACAAAAGTTCTGTTCTTTGAAAAAAAAAAAAATTTTAGTTGAAAATTTCAAGATTCTAAAAATAATATAATTAGTGTGGACGCTGCCAAGGTTGTACGGTAATTGGCAGGCGTGTCAACTTTTTGCATGAAAACTGCAGCAAGTCGAGTGGGGCCAGAAGAAACATTTGTGAGGATAAAAAATGTACCCTTAGCAGCTCAATCGCCTTATGGAGCCATGCAACAACAATACAAGCAGTGGCACAGCGGTAGTCAGAATCTCGTACAGCTGATTGATTGGTGAAGAAAATCACTGGCTGCCGCTGCGACGACCAGAGCACAGCGTGTGACAGGTTTGCATCGGATGGAAGGGAAATGAACCTCAAACCCATGCATAGGATTTCCAAACAACACTACCCGGAAATCCACAGATCCAGCGTCACTAATTTCCCTTTTGTCCTCAGTTCAACTTTGTCTTGAGCTCATCTAAACTTCAAACTTTTTTTTTTTTTCTTGAGCAGACAAGGAATACCTACCTTGTTGCAAAATAGAGCAGACTGTAAAGTTTTGGCGTGAGGCATTCTGAAAAATAGACACTATTAAATTTCTTATGTTAGATCTATTGGAAATCCAAAACACAATAGTTACAAAATATAAATCCATGTTTCTTCATCAAATCTATACTATTATCTTTACTGAACATATCAACAATCTATAGTTTATAAAATAGAAATTAGAACAAAAAACTCTAGTAGCTTTCTTCTTCAATCCATGTAAACAAAAACAACTTGTAGATTTCAACAATTTTTAAAACCTCATCCTAAATCACTTCCCTCCAAAAGTAATTCAAAATTAAAAATGTTCAACAATTTTAATCCTATTTAGCTCATTCACTACCTTGGTTAATCCCTACCATTCTCCTTATCTACTTTGTCTTTGTTCATCCATGCCATACACCGGATAACATAATGTTATACATTAACATAAGATCATCACAATTTACATGGTTAACTTTGTTAATTTTTTCAAAGACAATGTTCAAATGACAATAAAGATTTAGAGTTTTTTTACATGGGCATAATTTAATATATGCACAAGCAATATTTATTGAACAAAGAGGTGTCCACAACAATAAGACCATTTTTCCATTTCAAAATAAATTTCTTGTAAGGTCATAAATTGTGTTTTCCAATAGATTCAACAATAATGGATTAGCATTTTCAATTCACCTTGAAGCAAATTTAAAGGTATAACATTTTTCATTACAAGAATTTGAAAATTTACTTGGAATGATCACAAAAGTCTTGAAAACTTTTTACTAGTATCAATGTAATTTCATAACACGTTATGTGTTCAATTGCGTATTTAGTAAATATTTTTGTGAATCTTGATTGCCAAATGTTCATTGTCAATAAATCTATAAAATGGAGGGGTTTTTGATGATATATTGATGAAAAAATGATAAACAAATAAACGTGGCACATTAAGTTGTGCATGATTTAGGTTGTTCACTAAAACATCATAATTTGTCTCACACTTGATTATAATTAATTGACATGTCTTAAAAAATGACTAATTAGGATCCAAAGTGCTGAGTTCAATTTCAACATTGCCATGGTTATTAGGCACAACATGATGAAACCCAAGAAGGTTTGAGGACTCCATCATATGAATGTTATTATCTTCTTTTGAAACAACTTCCATATCCACCCCATTTAATAACATGGTTAACACATGTGACATTGAGGGACGTCTTGAGGCTGATGTTTGCACACATAATAATGCCACATCAATCACACGTCGTGCTTCATCATCCAATACATTGTTTTTTAATTGTTGGTCAATAAGATCAAACAAGTTATCTTGTTCATGTAAAGAACGCACCTGAAAAGACCACCCCCCCCATTTTGGGGAAACAAATTAGATTCACAAAATTCTTTTATCTTATTAGTATTAAATAAGGATTAGTGGGTCATTATTTGGATTTTATTATGTATCCTTTTGTTTCAAGGTATTTTTTTGTTACTTATTTGTAATGGAACAAATGTCAATCCCTACCTTTATATATTGATAAATGTGATAAATATATAATCTACTTTTAAATGAAAGATTTAAAATTATATATTGGAATGATTTTCCAAAACAAATTGAATTTTTTGGTGGGCATAATAATGTTTTTTCTAAAAAATTCAATTAAAATCTACTTCCAAACTATAAACAAGTACCTTGTTTTCAATTTGACATCATTTTCATTAGAATATAAATGAGCCTTCTTGGTAAATTGGCATGCACAATGGGCATATTGTCAGAAATTATTATTCACCAAAGCATTCCATTTTAGATTATACAAAACTTTTGATAAAAAAATGAATTGAATGTGTGGATGTAAGTTATAAACCTAATCATATTAACTTACCCATTTGAGTGTTAACTTTCAATTGCCCACCAACATGAAGTTTAGATTTGTTGATTTGCCATCTAAACATCACCAAGTGCTTCTTCAGTCCCTTTTATGGCTATTGGATTTATTTCAATGATGGTAATTTAAATTTTTTAATATGATGTAATTGGGGAAAATATGACTACCTTTTCAAATCTGACACCAAATAACCTGGGTTTCATCTTTGTGATAATTATTTAACTTATTAATCCTTATTAGCCTTATGTTGAATTTATAATAAATAACCATTTCACCTAATTGGGTTGATGATTTAACATCTTGCCCCCACACCATTACATTATAATTAGGTTATCAATTATTATTTTTTTGTAAAAGTTAAATGTAGATACACTTACCCATTCAAGAAGGTAAATTTTGTTTATTTCCAAAGAGAAATCAATACTCTTGCGACCACTCACAATCTCCAAGAGAAGAACCCCATAGCTGTATACATCCACCTTTTCACTGAGTTTGCCAAGAGTAGCATATTCGGGTGACAAATACCCCCTACAAGAAAACCAAAACTAAACAAGTAAGAAGTATATATGTTAATGTGGAGAATGTGGTGAAAATTTAGTTTCAATGGTGTCAAAGATTAATCATTCAATTGTTTTCAAATGACCCAAATGTGTACATCTAGTCATAAAGTCATTGCAACATCATATGTTGGTTTTGATTAGTGGGAAAATGTACTTCGTTCCAGCAAAATTTGCAGTTGACAAGTGGCTTATATCTTCTGGAAATAATCGTGCCAATCCAAAGTCTGCAATCTTTGGGTTCAAATCTTTGTCAAGGAGTATGTTAGATGCTTTAATATCTCGATGTATAATGTGTGGTTGCAAATATTCATGAAGGTAAATGAGGCCATGAGCAATTCCCACACATATGTTGAATCGCATTGTCCAATCCAAGAATAAAACATTTTCTATGTGTCGGTCTGCAAACACCATAATGTTAACAATGATTAATCATAAAATATTTGATTATCATGCATGCATGACCTGCAAACCGTTAAAATATCATCATTATTTCTATGACATGGAAATTTACGGTGGTAAAGTTTAAAATGTCATACCCCAAAGAGCTTCAGCAAGGTTTTTGTTTTCCACAAATTCAAACACAATAAGTCGTTGTGTGCCTTGTAAAGAAAATCCTTTCACCTTCACTAGGTTCTTGTGTCTAACACCAGTCATGAGCACAATTTCATTCAGAAACTCACTTATTTGTTGATGTGACTTATGCAATAGTTTCACTGCCACACTTGTCCCATCAAGTAATATTCCCTATAAAAAACATAAAAAATGTTTTTAAATCTTTCATCATTGAAGGAAAAATATCAATTAACAATTGGTAAATCCTTTGAAATTATTCATAACCAATTTCATGTTAAAATGTACAAATTACAAATTTGAAATGTATATTTGAATTATTATTTTAACATCAAGCACTATATATATTGCAAACATTTTAATTAATTCCATTAAACTAGACATGTTCAATGATGGAAATACCATGAATTTGTATATCAATTTTCAATTGGCAAATCCTTTGAAATTAATCACAACCAATTTCATGCTAAAATGCAATAATTACAAGTTGCAAATATGTTTGAATTATTATTTTAACATCAAAGATTATGTATATTGTAAAAGTTTTAATTAATTTTGTTGAACTAGACATTGAATGATGGAAATACATTATGAATTTGTAAGGAAGTTGAATTATGAATTTACCTTATAGACTGCCCCGAAACCACCCTCTCCAAGTTTATTGGATGCATGGAAATCTTTAGTGGCTACCTTTAACTCATTATATGCATACAATATAGGTTGCACTTGTTGTTTTGCAAATTCTGCCATATTGTATGTCCAATTGTCATTCATTTCACATGCAAATAGAATAACTTGTACAACAAATGAAATGAACATTCATAATCATACTATTGGCAAACTTTTACAAACCTAAATATAAGTGGGTCAATGAATGGGCAACATATGTTATTACATCTTCACATGTCTAAAAAAATTAAATAACGATTTTGCTTGTTTAATTAACTATTTCGAATAGAAAAGAAACAAATAATGGAACTAAGAAGGAAAACAACATTGAATTTCAATGTACCTTTTTGAATTTCATGAAGAGTTGACATATTTTTGTGGTACTTCCAATATATGATAATGAAAATGATTCCATTCAAAATTACAAAACTTGGTAATATTGTTGACAATGTCCAAGCCAACTTTTTATTCAATTTATGGGAATCATAACTTTGATAAACAACTGTTTCAAAGAAATTATAACCTTGGGTTAGCAATTGAGTCAAACATGAATTCATCTTCAAACAAATTGAACAAAAGAATTTTATTCAACAAAGTATCATTTGCCAATAAAAGGACTATTGTAGATTTTTTCCAAATACCATATAATACCATGGCAACTTCAATAGTAACCTATCAAATAATTAATATTTTGGGAATTTTAATTCAGCATTTTAATTTTGATTTTGATAAGTACAAAATAAATATAATAAAACTACTTACCAAAAATTCATTTGTTTTCATGGTTGGATTATCCTCACAAACTTTTATTATAATAGAAAGTGATAGGGTTTAAGTTTGACCATATTTGGCCATAATAAGCTATGTTTATGAAAAATTAGACAAATTTTTAAATTTTTAATGTGATAAATGATAATTTTGGTTTTGTGCATTTTAAACTTTTCTTTGTGTGTATTGAAGATGTAATATGAGTAATGCACAATCCTTAAACTTTCCCATGAATGTTCAATCTTTGAAATGTAGGAAAAAATTTCTAGTGAATATCCCCACCTATTGGGATGGTAGATGAATTGTAACGACAATTTTGTTGTTGATCTGGGGTTGGGTTTTCAGAGGTGACACTACTACAACATGGATTCCCTCCAAGCCTGCAATGATACAGAATGTGATTACAATGTTAAAAAGTTTTATATTAGTTTTGTAGTTTTTTAATAGTGTTTGAAACTAGGGAAGGTCTTAATATAAGATGAATTGTGTCCCACCCTATTTAAGCTACAACATTGTGTTGAAATAATTTGATTACATTGCTTAATTGATGAAAATAACAAAATCCATGAGTTTGATATTGAAACTTACAAGACAGGTGAATATATACCACTTTCCCAAGATGGGTTAAGTTGAAGTATATTATTGTTGAGCATTGATACCAATTTCCCAGGCACCAAATGTTTTGTCAAATTGATTTGTAAATCCAAGATTCCATTAAAATTGTTGTTATCAAAATTGCTGCATTGAGGCCTCAAAATGTTAGTTCAGAACACAATGTGTTTCTTAAACCTTAAATGTAAGGAATTCCAATTTATAAGTTATAGTTTCAAGTCTAAAATGTTGTAGAATGACAAATTCTAGTTAATATTTAAAAAACATATTAGATTATAAACATTCATATCACAAAGTTGTTCAAGTTGTTAGGTCTTAAACGCTATTGAAAAAATAGATATTATTATTATGCAAGAAATGAACCTAGTACCATTACGTAAATGGATGTTCATCTCATAAAATATGAACATGAACACATAGAATTAGGAGTGAAGATGTAAACTCACATTTCTTCTAACATGAATGGACAATTGAATAAATTAGATGGAAATGAACCAGTCAAATTGTTTCCGCCCAAGTTCCTAGGAGACCCATTTCATAGGTTAGATTTCAAATGACAAAGTCAAAATTGGGCAACACATAACATGCTACATGGTTTTGTAAATGACATAAATAAGTTAGATGGGATAGAAAAGTTATGACAATAAAAAATTCACAATGTCAAATAGACTAATAAAAAAATATCAATTACGTCCAAAAATGAAAAGACCAATATTTAAGCTCATCAAGGTCATAATCAATTTGTTGGAAAACTCATGAGTTATGTTATTTAAGTAACTTCAATTACTAGTCCATCACAAATGTTGCCTTTTCAAGTCACAAATGACAAATTGAATGGCTATATGTGATAGGTTTTGCACATGTGTTTTTATCTAAAATTATCCTAACAAGTTTAAGTTTGTTATTTTGTTGAAACTCAAAAGACACAATAATGTTTTAGAAAGTTATTGATTGCATGCCATTTTTATTATGACTAGTGAAAGCCTTAAAAATAATTTAAAGATCATGTAAGAATGGGATTGAAGTTCACTTACAAAGATTTCAAAGAGTTGGGGCAATATTGCAAGTCTTTCATAGTTGGAAGTTTGCCATATAATTTGTTGTTAGATAAGTTTAAAACATTGAGCTTGGGAATTTGACTCCATATTGAAGGTGAGATTGATCCATTAAATTGATTATCACTTAGATCCCTAAATCACAACAAATAAATAAAACCATGTAAGATATTGTTAGACCTATCACAAACTTTCAAGTCTATTGAACAATAATCATGTGTGAGGTGGAAACATAGAATATCAATTGTTAAATATAAATTTAAATGAACATCTTACAAACCTCAATTGGCTATTAATTCAATATTGACATCTAGTGGATGACCATATTTTAATTTCATCATAATGTTAGACCCATGAATTTCAACCTAGCCAATTGGACCATTATATTAAAAAACCAATCATGAGCATTGTTTTTTCAAGTATATGAATATATTTAGGCTTTGATAAATTGTATGCTCAATGTGAATACATGAGCTTAAAATTTCACCATTGAATAAAAAATCCAAATATTTGATGTTGAGCAATGTGATTACAAGTCATTCACTAAGTATCATTTCTAAGACCTTATAATTATTTTGAGATCAATATATGATGTGACAATCTTGAGATGAAATTTCATAAACATTATGGGTATTGAACCATACAACATTGAACATTCAACATGTGCACAATAAAAAATGCTTCCAATTCAATGCAAGTTGGAAGGTTAAATGCTCACAAAGTTTTAAGTTGTGGAAATGAAGAAAGGTCTGGAAGTTCTCCATTTAGTTGATTTTTGCTCATGGACCTATGCAAAAGAAAGCATTGCATGTCTTGAGGGATCATAATATGACATGAGCTTTTTAAATTTAATTAGTATTGAGATGTGAGATTTCCATGTAGGCATGGGAAATTTTGTTGTATATTGAACTTAATAGTGCAAGTCTCCATTTAAGTTTACATAAAAAAGGCAATGGGAAAAGACTTACAGAGTTTCCAAAGCATTTTGTGGGCTTGTGACATGTGGAAAGTTGCCAGAAAAATTATTTCCTGATAGGTTTAAAACAGTAAAGTTTGTAGAGAGGTACCAAAGTGAAGGTGGGAGTTTTCCATAAATTTGGTTGTTGCTTAAATCCCTTGCAAACACCAAAGAAGATAATCACATAATGAGCACAATTTGTTAATTTGCAAAGTGTTAAGAAAATCATGAACTTTGAGTTCTTTGATCGTAGTTGAAGTTAGTGTGGCAATGAACTTATTTTTATGTATGCTTTAAATTTGACTAATCCTTTCAAACATAAAGATTACTTCAACATTGTGAACTTGACACACATTTTCATTTCTGCAAACTAGTAGGAATAGGCTTCCTCACAAATTTGTGACGAGCAGTTCAACAGGTCCTAAAGGGTCTGGAAGTTCTCCACTGAAATGATTGTTGTTAATTAACCTGTGAAAATGGGAAACATGTCACATGAAAATGGGTTTCTTATTTAGAGATATGAACATGATATCTATATAAATAATGTAAGTTTAATCAAGCCAATAATCATGACTGACATTGAACTAGTAGTTATGGGTTTATTTTAAGTTGGCTAAGGCATTTTGTAAGATGTTGCATGTATACACATAAACCCCAAACTGAAGTTTGTAATTACATAAACCGATGATCCAAAGTGTAAGAAAATAACAGGGCCTTAGAAGATGAATTGGGCATCCTCTCCATAGTTGAAAAGTCATCATGCTCCAATAGGATGCTTCAATTTCCAATTTATTTATGGCATTGAGTTTGAAAATCAACAGAATCTAAACTTAACCAACATGTATTCTGAACAAGTAGAATAAATGGGAACAAAATTTGGCTCCAAGCTCAATTCACCTCACGTGATGGCTGATGCACACTTACAGACTTTGAAGAACATAACCATTTATGATTGATATGAATGCGGAGATATCTCCTGATATATTGTTGTAGGATAAATCCAAACTATCCAAAGTATCCGTTTGAAAAAACTGATCTGAGTTGTTAGAAATATATCCACCAATATGGTTGTGGCTCACATTCCTGAATTGAAAAACAATATTTCCAACATGAGCAAATTTTAGGCAAAGTTGATAGTTAGAACAAGTCATCATTCATTGACAATATTGGCTAATTTGAAATAATTGATAAATTTTCCTTAAATATAAGGTTATCATGATTCCTAGATCAAACTCAAATGCCTCTGGCATCTCTAAGTTCTCGTTTCAATTGGGAGAAATGAACTAAAATTTGTAGAAATGATAATCCCATCAAAATGGCAATGAAAGCTTTTGATCAAAGCCATGAATGATCAGTTTGGTGTTCTCACTTGACATTGTGTTTTGTTTAAGCTTAGGGAACTTACAAAAACGTTCCAAAAAATCCAGAAAATTGCCCATTCCTGTCGTTAGTCCAGGAATGCAGCCTGTGAATTGATTTGAAGACAAATCCACCGTCATATACCATTCTGTATAGGGATTTGTGTTTAGTCCTTGAAAAACATGTTCAATGGACCCAGAGAACGCATTCCCATTTAGAAACCTGGTATTCAGCAGTACTCAAATTGGTCAATAAACGATTGGATTCTTTTTTCCATAGCATACTAAGAAGTTAGGGAAATTCTTTATGGCGAACTTCTTACAATAAACAAATCCTACAATACACTGAAAGTTCATGTCACACCTTCCTTTAGACCACAGCGTTATCCATGCCCAAATTGATGCATATAAACAACCCTATTCACATCCCTTTTTTCGATTGTGCCATTTTCGAAGTCACAAGTATCTACATTTATGGACATGTGAGACTACTTGGACACCCATCATTGTTTTGCAATACCCAAGATTTAGTTAGCCTAAAACTGATTTTCACAACAGTGACACAGACTACTAGGTAATGTACATTGAAACATTGGAGTCTGGCATATTCTTGAGTGCTTATGCCAAGGAACTGGAAATCAAGAAAACCTAGCCTGATACTACTGTAGTAGCTGGGCCAGTTCAACACTAATTATATTATTCTCAGAAATGTTGAAGTCTTCAAAAAGTATTTTTTTTCCGAAGGAAAATAAATAATTTGATGGAATATTTGTGAATATACCATTTACAGTTGAAATGGAATCCTCAAAATTAATTAATTAGTTATTTGACAAACATTTGTAAAAGTGGTCAAGCTACTAGTGTATGTAGATGAATAAAGTGAGAAACTTAATGAACTAGGGACATTGAAAGAACAAATGGAATTGAGTTGGATACACGTACACTATTTCCAAATTTAATAGTTGCGACAAATTTGGTACTACCCCAGTGAAATTATTGTCATGAAGATCCCTGAGAGTCCACAGTGCAGATTGGCAAACCTTGTTTAATAAATTGCAACTGATTTCAGAAAACGCCATCCCCAAAACTTTACACACATTGATTGCTCTATCAAAGGAAAAATACAAATTTCAGTACATAATTTTATCCAAAGGCTGAAAATAACTGGTACATGGGGTTGGATGGAAGAGTTGATTTCTTACAAGACAGTCAAATTTGTAAGACTTCCAATTTCAGATGGAAGGTTTCCAGTAAGGCCTGGATTGCCAGTTATGGTTCTGCAAGTTCCAAGAAGAGAAAGGCTATTGCATTAGCGCAGGCAGACCTCCAAAATATAATGCACGGTAATGGCCCAATGTGCGGGTGTTCTAGAAAGGGGCTTCAGTGAGGCATTGACCTGGCTTAAAGGTGAAGGCAAATCATGAATTAAACATTTGCAGACCAGGAAGTGACCATGGAGCTGTGGCCGTGCCTCTAAGTGCAGAGGCACCTTACGCCTACTAGCTGGTGTAAGGTGCTCCAACTCCAAAAATGAGGATTTGTTTGCAACTATAGGAGCATCTCCGCCAATAACAATAAATCGGGCTACACAGTGTATTATGGATTTGAGTTAAAATGGTGTGAAACTCACTAAATAGGGCTCTAAATATGCCCAAGAGAGCCAGTAAAAGTTATGGATTGGCCCAAGTGGGTCATGATATTCAAATAGCCTCTCACATCATCTACCTACATGGTACAGAGAAGGCGGTAGAGCACTTACAGAATCTGGAGGTTGGTCAGGTTTCCAATGGCTCCAGAGAGATGGCCTCGAAGTCCCAGTCCGTTCAATTCCCTACACGACGAATTTAAGATTCCGCCCAAAACATATGAGTGTAGACCTAGAGACATCGTTCGTTCTCAAGATACAAAAAAAATGTCTGTTGTATAAGAAACTAGTAGTCTGATAATCTATTTCCAATTACTGATGCAGTGCAATGAAGCAAAACTCTACTTCAGAAGACCAGATTTGGCAACCTTACAACTGATGTCCCCAGGTATATTTTCTCCTGCAAGCAAAAAGGCTCTCACTTCACGGGATATATAATAAGAGACCATCTACCATATGTCAATACAACTTATAACTTCGAGTAGTTCATGTTGGTAAGTAAGCAAAGTTCATACTCATGGGGGGCATAAAAACGTTTGGAACTCACAAGCCAATTAACGTATTATCATACACAGAGCAGTTATCAGGCGCTACTGCAGGTTGCACCAACGTCTTTACACATACGACTCCTTCCCATCCACAATAGCAGGGGTCAGAGCATTTATCTCCTCCCATTGCTGATAATATGCCCCATCTGGTGTAAAGGGCCGTTACCGCATTTGCTGCGCAAGCACAAACAGATATTGACTCCCTCAAAGAAGGAAATTTGACGAAGAACTGGTACGTGTTTGCAGCAAATAAATCGTGTTGCTTACACCTAAATAGCCACTTGCCATCCCTGCAGCTTGGCAAGAAGTGGCATAAGTTGGTTACCTTCTGCATCGCTGATGTTCAAATGTAGGTCGGAACATGGGGGGTAGCTCTGCGGCAGGTTCGTTAGCGAAAGAACGTCGGACAGGAACATCATCAGCAGCGCAACTACCAGCGACATGGAAGGGCTGGAAATCAACAGCATGTAGCTGCGCCCCATGACAAGGAATACGAAGTGACTGCACAAAGAAATAAAGAGTGCAGCAGGGCC
>Ga0209208_10001455_pt1 | contig 33442 bp, 23 predicted proteins | sample S1TSphfallax_3_FD_187694 | JGI IMG/M metagenome (GOLD analysis project Ga0209208, IMG submission 187694) | Host-associated microbial communities from peat moss isolated from Minnesota, USA - S1T2_Fd - Sphagnum fallax MG (SPAdes) (version 2) | ecosystem: Host-associated > Plants > Peat moss >...
TTTTTTTTATGTTTTTTTTTTTTGCAATGGATCATTTGGTTAGCCTATCACCAACAACATTATAAAATGCCCCCCTTTCCAAGTAGAAATCACATTTTTTACATTGTTTTATATAAGCGTGTAAAACCATATAAATGTATTTGCTCTATATTTACACGAATGTAGATGGATATTAGACATTTATAGTTACATGCAGTGTAACTCCTATATCATTTACATGCACAACATTGGTGTAAACTCCATGGAATACATATATTTAATTGCCACAACATTCAGCCCAAAGGTTGCAAATTGGCTTCCCAAGCTCATGCTTGAGTGGTTCGCTTTTGGTGTCACAATGGTCATTTTTACATGGTGCATTATGTTTAAATGTTTATGGTGACTAACATAATTTTGAATTTTTTCATTGAAAATTGGCAGTACTAACATGATGATTATGAAAAAATAATGCATTCATTATCAATTGTGAACTTTTAAAGTTCAAAAATATAGACTGGTTGGTTGATTAAATTGTTAATAAGTTGAAAGATTCATATAAATTCTGCTTCAAATTATTTATAGTGATTAAGTATGCCTTGAAAAATGAAATAATAAAGGTATGCATGATTTTTGTCTTTTAAAAACCTTAACCAAATGGTGGTTATGGACTTTTGAAAAGTCAAAATTGAACCTTGGTTTCAAAAAGTCCTTTTAAAATAAATTTATTTTAAAAAAAAAATTGTGCTTAATGAACTTTAAAAAAATAAAATCATTTTGGCCTTCATTCATATGGATGGATGTTATGGGTTTTTTTGTTTAGGATTTTCAATTAGCATCCACCATGATAGATGACATCAGTGACTTTTGTTTAAAAAATTGAATTAGGTTTAAGAGGTTTCATAAACGAGTGAACATTTGAGAGTTAAAAGTTACAATATTAAAATCTTAAAAATTTATCAAGCATGTCCATTTGATGTTTTATAAAAAACTTGCTGTAAACTTGTATGGAGTCTTTATCTGTCAAAAATGAGTCACTCAACCATACATTCATCCTCATAGGTATCCTTTATTTGATAGATGTATTTCACTCTTGGGGCCATTAGGATTTAGGAATTAAAATATTATATTTCCATTCAATGTTGATGCCTAATGTGAAATGATTTTTTTTCAAATTCCTCAAGGTTGTTGACAAGGATGCCCAACATTAATTAGCATTAAATGGCAATTGTCCTAGGTGTGCTGTAACATTTTTACAAAATACAAGTGGTGACCTAGGAAGTGCCTAGGTCTAGATATGGCTAAATTTATTTTATTTTTTGAAAAATTGCAAAAAAAATCTGTAAAATTCACAAATGTTCATTGTTAGTTTTTTCACTTTTTGGATTTTTTTTTTTGGTGACCTTGTGGAATTTGACCACATAAAAATACACCATACAGTAAAGCTCTTGGGGCTGAACTCAGTACTTGCCCTAAAAAGGTCACTTGATTAGGGTTCAAGTGTAAACTGGGCCTTATTTCCATCCAAAGAAGCTGAAGAGTTGTTGGGGGTTTAGTCCATATTTCCCCCAATATATATCTGACAAAGTTACAAAGAAGAAAGAATTTACAACTCCCCAATCAGTTCTCTCATTTACTGGAGAAACTTGAAAGTTGGGTGTTTCCAGCCATGGTTTCCATCATAAACATTGGTACCAAAGGGAAGATGACAAAAATCCTACTTCATGATGAATGAAAATGTATTACAATGATGCATTACAATTGTCAACCCTGAGCATGTTGCATACCTTTTACTGGTGTAATGATCTGTTGCATACCACTTTCAAACTACCACCATTGAATGCATTTCTAGGTTCATTGATTGATTTCATCCAATTTTCATCCAATTTGTTTTTTAATAGGATGTTTGAAATTGAAGGTGCCCATGTTTCCAATGTGCAAGACTAATTTTCTCTCTCCACAATGTGCCATACATGTGTAAAAATATTTTGATTTACCTTACAAGATAAATCTAGGCAAAACGATGAAATATTTACCCTTATCGTTTACTTGTGAAAAGGTAAATGTTTGTCATTTACCTGCCTTTACCCTTCCTAGGTTGATAATGTTGCAAAACCTATGTACATTACCCTAAATTACCTGGTTTGAAACCTTTTTATTTTTGAAGCCTATATATCAACCTTCTATTAATTGGTGAGTTTTTGTCAAAAATTGAAATTAAAAATTTGAAAATCATATGATTTTGGAGGCTTGGAATCATCATAAGCGAGAAAGTTAATAATAAGAATTGTTAGATTTATATACTTGGTTTTCCATGTGTGGCAAATTATTATCAATGGGTAATTAAAGGTTTTGTAATTCATATTCAATTTATAGCTAGATTTGGTTAAATTTTTTTGGGGATGATTGCCAATTTTTTTATATCTTCCTATGGACGATAGCTACATTGGCTACAAACAAAAATTCATTAAAATGTTTTTCCTATATATTGTTACCAAGTTGATATACTTTGGGTGAAAGCATGATGAGTGTAATTATCTTAGTTGTACTAGCAATAATAAAAATTGGTCTAATATTAATGTGACTTTGCTTTCAATTTGAATGACTAGGATGTAAAAGCGTGTGGTAGTGTTTAAGATCATTATCACCACATTGACATGGTTTCACAATGACATTTGCAATGATTTGCTTAAGGGAGGGTTCAATTAAAAGCTTTCAAGAAAGTATATTAAAAAAAATTTAAGTGTTAAATTGTTCATTATACTTATAAATATTTTGCCAATGAATTCAAAACAAAAAAAAATTACATGACTCTTCAAGATCATGATCTAATGCATGCCAAATTTGAGTTGAATTGGTGTAAGTGTCAAAACATATGAAAGTTTTGAAAAAAATAACCCATTACATTTTTGAATTGAAAATGTTCATTCTAAGTAATAGATTTCAGGTTTTTAAAAACCAACAAGATGATACATTCAAGGATAGTTGTGGGAACATTTCATGTTGAAACATCTAATTCAAAATATTGATTTTTTATGTACTTCTTCTAATGGACAATTTTTTTAAAACTTGATTTTCAATAAATTATCCCAAATAAATATGAAATCACACAACTAAAATTTCAAGGTATTGAAATATATATGAATATCTTAAGAGACTGAATTTTTTCATTTTTCCAAAGACTTACCAAAGTTTGATAGCACTAACAACATATGATGTGTTGAATTGTTCTTAGTGAAATGTATCGCTACGTCCAAAATATAAATCAAAATACAATATAATCATACCCAAATGTAAAACAAAAGTAGACTCAAAAGGTTATTTTCATGTATAATTTGATTCTATGTTTCAAATTCTATTATATCCTTACATCATCTTGGCATTGAGTACTTTGTAAAGGACAATTAAAAAATTATTATTTGGTATAGTACTTTGGCACACTCAATTATGCTTTCATGCCTTTTCAAAATTATATGTATATAATTTTTATTCTATTGATGTACCAGCCCTACACTTGTCCTGACTCCTAACTTCCAACCCTTGGATATTGGAAGATCCCTCACAATTATAAGCTAGGTATTTTGATCAGTTTGGGATGCACGAAAGCACACAACTTACAATAGGGTTGCACACAAACCTTTTTTGTCGTTGGCTATATATAGCCAAAATGCTATATAAAAAATTAAAAGTGCTAAAATCATGTGATTTTTTGAGATTTCCAATAGCCAGAATTTGACCACTAATTTTAAAGAGTCACCAGATAATTAGACATGGTTCAAGTGGGTAGCCAAAAATATAGAACGATGTTTTCAAATTTTTACTTTCATATTTAACTTGTAGTCATTTTTGGCTAGATATTTCTGTGAATCATTGCTACTTTGGCTATAACACAAAATTGCTGGAAATGACACTGATGCACACGGGTGCACAGAGCTTGACTAATGGACAGAAATATCACCAGTGTCCTCAAGTTCAAGCTCAAGATAATCCACATTGTGTAGTCTCCACCAGTTGCACTCATGGCAGCCAGCAGGAATCAAGAAGGATTTGGTGTGCCAACATATGGACAACAACACTTGAAAACAATAACAACAGACTAAAAAAGCACCATGAGAATCAAAGTCTTAAGCACAGATTGGCACATGCATGTATTCCCTCATCATCACAGATTCAAAGTTTATCACCTTTATTGGGGATGACAAATCCATCTGAAAAAAAAAAAGGCAAGGAATATATGGTCAATTCAGTGATGAAAAATAGTTATCTGCAGCTTTACATAGCAAAGGTGTTGCATGCTATTAGATCAACATGAACACCATTGAAACTACCAAAGTCACACACATGAAGCCTAAAAACTAGTGTCAACTCTTCCTCACAGTAAGTCTATAGTGGAATCTCATAACACCAAAGATGAGATGGTGAGTAAAACAACACCTGATGGGTTGAGCTTCCAGAGCTAAAATAAATAATAATTTAGCCAATAAATTCCCCAAGTTCAAGCTATAAAATTTTCAAGATGGAGCTGTTAAAATTTTGTGGAGTAATCTGAATTTCAATCAAATTTGAACATGTTGGGGTACCTTAACTGGATAGCTATCAATGCAATGTGCCCAGGGAGAATGCTTGGAAGGTTTGATAGTGTGAAGAGATTGCCAGACTGCACTGTTGCATTTGAAGCCACTTCCAAAAGAAATCTGCCATACTTGGTTGCCTTTCTTGACCCGGCCCTTGGCTTCAGTGTAGGCTAACTCATACCAGACTGAGGAAGAGGATGTGTTTCCGAATCGGTGAAGAGTCATTCTTGATGCCTCACAATGTTGTTGGGTGAGTAGCAGATGCTTCTCTAGCTCATCAATGACAGCACGCCCACCAGCATGAATGCAGAAATGGTCAAAAGCAAGCTTGAAATCAGGGATGTAAGCTTTGAGCTTCATGTTGAAGAGCTTGCGCATGACTAGATTTGCAAAGAAGAGAATCTGTTCTGAAAGTGGGAGCACAAGAGGCCCCAAAGTAGTGATGTTTGTCTTCAATGAATCCCCAGCAATGGCGAGGAGGTCTTTGGACAGGACCACTCCCATCTTGCCTTCACTGTCTTGCTCCTGATACACACATTGGTAGCTCTTGTCATCTGCTCCCTTGTGTGTCCTCACCACATGCTTGAGTTTGTATTTGGAGCGTCTCTTGTCCTTCCTTTTGTTAGAAAGCAGGATTGCTGCTCCACCAACTCGGAACAGACAGTTGGGTATCAGCATGGATCTTCGGTTCCCAAAGTACCAATTCTGAGTGATGTTTTCTGTACTGACCACAATGGCATAGGTGCAGCCATGCAGTTGAAGAATGTCCTTAGCAAGATCTATGGAGATTAAGCTTGCGCTGCATCCCATTCCTCCCAGATTGTAGCTTCGGATGTTGCCTCGCATCTTGTACTTGTTCACAATCATTGCTGACAGAGAGGGAGTGGGATTGAAGAGTGAACAATTGACGACAAGCACTCCGATCTCCTTGGGCTTCACCTTCGTTTTCTCGAAGAGCTCATCCAAGCACCCGTACATGACGGTTTCTGCCTCGAGTCTGGCTGCCTTCATGGACGGACATGGAGGAATTGTGCAGAGAGCGGGAGGAAGATAGGTGCTCTCGCTAAGACCCGACCTTTCCATGATTTTCTCCTGGAACTCGATGCTCTTGGGATCGAAGAAGCCTGAATTCCTGGAGCGCTTGATGAATTCGTTGAAAGGAACCTTCATTGCTTGAGACTCGTCCTTTGCCACGAAGCAAGCAAAATCCACTAGGTAAATAGGTCTGGGCCTTGACATGAAGTAGATTGTCGCCACGAACACCACCAGCGCTGAGCACGTAATCACACTCACGAGATTGAATTGCAGATTTTCCCATAGCTGCCGAATATCATCAGAACCTAGAGAGCCAACCTCCAGCAGTATTCCCAACAGCAAACCGGGGATTAAGACCAGCGGGACAAGATGAGTGATGAGATGATGATAGCCGAGCTTCACGTATCGCAAGTTCACTGACTGTAAGAAGTCTGGCAGAAGCGGCCGCTTGGTAATCTGTAACGACAACTTCTCGCCATTAATCAGGCTACTCCGTTGATGAAAGAGGGAGCTGGAATCCTGATCAGGTCCTCCTCCTCCTTGTCCCCCTTTGGCCATGATCGACAATGCAGTTCCTACTTTTTTTTCCTTTTCTTTTTCTTTCTGTGCAGGACTCGTAACTTAGGAACGTGGACTTCCACGCATGGAGAAGCCACAAAAGACCACCATGCAGGAAACTACGTCGCTTAGAACTACGTCGCTTTCTGCACGACAACGTGCAACAAGAGAGATACAGTAGATCAAGATCTGCAACGCCAGCAAAGTTGTAGTTGAAAGATGGACTGAGGTGCAAGTGATGATGGTGTACTAGCTAGCTACTCTCTAATGAGGTATCAGATCGGGACCGACTCTTCCAGACCCATTAAACTAGAAAAGCTTGAACAACCAAACCAAGGATACAACACACGTATAGATCTTGGGAAGCTCGCATTCACGGTGTTTCCTATTCATGCAGCGAAACTTCAAAGAACACAGACATTGGAGATCCGAGTCGAAACAAGGCTCTTCCGAAGGCCAGCTTCGGAAGAGAAGAATTAAAAAAAAAAAAAAAAAAATCTGTTGTAAACTTCTTTCTCAGCCCTACTCCAATCCAAATGTCTGCTGTCAATTCGGATTGAAAGCTCGAAAATTCAAGAAACACGTAAACTAGATTCAGAGACAATTTCAGATCCCAAATTTCACATAAAAGCGACTGTCACGCTAGTTGACTTTACAAGCTCCCAGCAAACAAAGATTACTACAATACAAAACACATCCCACGCGCGCGCGCGCACACACACAGACTCTCTCTCTCTCTCTCTCTCTCTCTCCTGACTGACGACTGACTGACTTACTTTGACAGTATCTGAAGACTATTCCGCGGCTTCAGACTATAGTACTAAGTAAACCACAGGAGCTGCAAGTGACCACAGGAGCTGCAAGTGTTGACAGGAATGTATTGCAGAGAAGAGTAGCTATCGATCATTGGCTTTTATTTGAAACCTTGTGCGACCCAGTAGCTAGCTAGAGACATGGAGCTGGTGGGCGAGGGTCATCAAAAGTGCCTCCTGCACAGCTGATCATGCACAGCTCATAGGAGAAGGGAGAAATTAGGGGAAATTCCGACTTGCATAGCAAGATTTTATTTTATGTTTTGTCTTCAAATGCAACACCAATGTCTTCATATGAGACAGCAAAGCGCTCCATCACCGCAACAACTGGTGGGTGAATCTGGTCCTGGGGAGGAGGAAAAAATTAGAGAAGAATCAATTATGATTTAGCAACACAACTCGAGTGCTTGCAGAGTACAGACATGGCTTTTATGGCTATACACATCCCCATCTTGTGACAGTGGTTGCTGTGGGCATCCGCCATTAAATGCGACAACAGCAATCCCACAAACGCTCCCCCCCCCCACCCCCACCGTCTTCCCTGCAACGAACCCACCAGTTTTGCCTCCCTCCCAAACGTCATTCCAGTTAATGCCTTGGCAGCTTCGACACTAATTGTACTCTCTTCAGAAAATTTGTTGGAATTCTCAAAATTTGTGTTTCTCAACTTGAACAAAATTTTGTGACTTGCATAAGAATTGGAACTTCAATAATTTTCTATTTTTCGAAATGAAGATTTCAAAATCGATTACTTATTCATGAGACCAAAGGTTTTTTTTTTAATTTTTTAAATTTATTTTATAAATTATAAATGTGAAAAATTGTCAAAAGGTGGTAAAGGTTTTGAGCCCATTATAGGCCTATTGGGAAACCAAGGAAACAAATCAAAGGTTTTCATGCAATGCTCTTGTTGCCAAGTTGGAAGATCACCACCACTCAAAATAACCCTAACCCTAATTTGTCACCCTCCCTCCCAAGGTCATGTCCTATTTGCTAGAGTTTGCTACCATCATTGGTAAGTTTTTCACCATCATAGTTTCTATTGTGAAGTCATATTCGATAGTAGTATTGATGTAATGAAATGTAAGTTTTGCCAATACCACTTTTTGGTGTACATTAGGATTTTTATGAAGGGGTTTTGCATGACATCAATAGTTTTAACGAGTTGGGGTTATTACAATTGATGTTTCCTTTTGGGATTTTTTCAACTATACCATTGAAATGAAATTTGAAAGCTTGTGGTTTAGGCTTATCGAAGGATAATCAAATATCTTGGTGCATGAGCAAGCATGGACTATCAATGAGAACTAGATTCAGGAATGGTTGACATTCAAATCAAATTTCAAAATCTGAAGGGTAAAAACACAATCAAAGGAGTCACCCAAGTGAATAGACATTTTTTTAATTGCATTTTTGTATGTTTCAAAGATCACAAGGGAAGCATAATAGTTTGGATTGTCATAATTTTTTTGGAATATTTTTCATTAATTAGAAAATTTACATGCTTAAAGGTTGACACAAATCAAAAATGTTTTTGCATGTTCAAAGCACTCAAAGTTCAAGAATGAATAGTCTTTGTTTTCTTCAAACATTTTTTTTTCTATTAAATGTCTACCATTCCTTCTAATAATTGGAGAGAATTTTAACATTGATGATTAGAAGGGGAAAAAATTTGAACTAATGAATTTTTTTTATAACCCATTTGAACACATTTGGTTCAAAAATGTTTTTGACCTTGAAAATTATTGGATTTTGAAAATGTGACTTTAGCAAAAATTAATCATATTTCTATGATAGAAGACACGAATGTAATCAAAATATATTTATTTCTAACATATGGTGTTAAATTAGGTATTCAAAATACTAAATATTAAATTATAAATCAACACAAAAATGACATTTTAGATGTGTAATCCTTGGAAAAAGACTTTTCACCTTGGTTATTTTTACTGTGTTTTCACCCTTGAGTTTCATCACCCAACCTTGTTTTGTGATGACTTGCTAAATTCACCAAGTTCAATCTTCCATTGTCTTTCGTTAAATCAATTGTAAATTGGATCTCATAGCTCAATGTTTAATGAGTTAATTGTGATTTGGTTTTAAAATACAAAATTTAAAGGTAACAAGTTTAAGGTTATAATGAGAAACAAACATTTATAACCAGTCAAATTGTTTCATTTTCATCTTGTGTTGCATTTTGTAAAACATTTCAACTCTTGTTCAACATGAACCTTTTGTAAGTTCAAAAAACCTTAGGTTTAAGCCCATTTTCCTTCACTTTTCAACATTTATTAAAAACTTGTCATAGATCTATATGGAATCTCTATCAAACAAAAATGAACCATTCAACCATGCATTCACCGTTTATTTATAAGAAACATTGGTTTAACTCATTTGGTTTGGGGATGGTGGAGGTGATTTATGTTATTTTGTTGGAACTTAAAGGCTACCAATAATTACAACAAAAGCATGTCCTTTTCACTAATTTTGAAACAAATGTCTATATAAGGTAGGGTTATCAAAATTGATGTGACATGGCCATTTTGCATCGGGTGTCACATTGACATCTATCTTGATGCATCGTTCGTGTCTATCAAGATTGATGGAAGAAACAAATTCATTACATTTGGGTTGCCCCCATTACATATGGTGACCAAAAATGAATTTGATCACCATAGGATTTCCATTGATGTAGGCTAAGTGATTGAAATTTTTTGATGACAAATCTTGTGGTAATTGAATCTTTTTGGTAATAATCCTACAACGACCAAAATTTTTTTGTCCCTAATCTTGCAACAATCAAAAGCTTTCCATTGCCAATCATGTGGCAATCAATTTTTTTTCAATCACCATTCATAAAATGATTAAAAAACTTTCACTTTGGATTTTGATCATCCAATTGATAATCAATTGATTTCCACCATTGATTTGGCAACATAATCTGTTGTTGCTTAGTAATAAAAACAAACCTTGCAATTTCAACTCACTTTCTTCTTTGAGGTGTGTGGGCCTTGTGTTGTTTAACATTAAGCAACCATTGCCATATACCTTGGGAGGGAGGGATGGAATATTTACAAATGTTTGAAGTTTTAGATCACCATATTGTATTTGCAATTGTTGTTGAATTTCAGTTATAACCCTAAAGGTCGAATTTAATTTTATTGTCAAATACCCTAAGTCTAGTAATCAAGCCTATTATTTTTGTGTTTTTTCAATGGAAAGAAGGTGGAACATGTCAAGTCCATGGTATTTGATGTTAGTGGACAAGTCAAGTAAGGTGGAATGTAAGTTTTGTGACAATGTCATTTCATACCACAAAGATAGAATGCACTTCCATTTGAACGATCGATATGATGGCAAATTGGAGTTGGAATTATAGTGTGTTTTGGGGGCACACCCACAAGTGAAGGCCTTATTTGCCCAATGTGGTGGATTTGTCCCTCCACCACTAAACGACATGGAAAGACTAACCCATTTCCTTGACGGATGAACAAAGGACATGGCCATTGAAACCCGGAATTTTTTAGTGTAAAAAGAATACATTTCAATGTTTCAAATGGAAGGGGATCGAATTTACACCCTACCTACTATAGCGCGTAAGTTCCTAATAGATCCACAAATAACATCACTCAAAGCTTTTGATGAGTTTCATTGCCCGAAGGATTGAATTCAACCAAAAACTAGGATTTGGACAATAAGTGGGCAACTTTCTTTAATGAAACAAACATCCCTTTAAATGTTGTGCAACACTCAACGTTTTTTGAAGTTGTGAAAGCAACCTTTAAATCTCAAACCTATTACAATTAACCCCCATCATACAATGGATTGCAAATAAATTTGTTAAAGCAATCCAAGGTTTATGTGTCTAGACAAATAACTAAGAAGATACATAATTTGATTCACAAATATGAAGGAACCATTTGATATAATAGTTGTGATAATGTTGCACGACATCCATTGATAAATGTAATGCTTGTTTGTCCAAGTGGTGATGTATTCATAGGTTCTATTGACACAACCGGGGAGCAAAAGGATGCCCATTATGTATGTAATGCATTCACTACGAGGAATTTTGTCCATTCCAACCCACACATTTGCAACTTGTGTCCAAATCAACCATTTTTTCAACTATTTATGTAACTATCTTTCGTGGCACCATGATAAAAACAACTAAGAAGTGGTTTGTAGTTGCATATGCAATTATGACTTGCAACTAATTTGGATGAAAATGAGGATGAAAAATGGACTTTTATCATTTATTTTTAATGGCATCTCAAAATAGATGAAAATGTAATTTTTTTGCTACTTGGGATGTGGTTCATAAGCCACCAAACAACATGTGGGCCAGTTGTACATTATTGAAAAAACTTAAAAATTAAACTTTAAACCTTGTCAAATATAAAAAATGAGGATGTGTGTAATGTTTTAAATCAAGTAAGTTAAATAGAATGCACATTATTATATTGTCACAAAAGTGGGGTGGTTTGGTGGTAAATGAATCGATCTCCATCCTTAGGGTTCAAAGATCAATTTTCACAAATGACATGGGTTGTGGTGAATGGTGGTAAGTTAACCAAATATTCCCTACCTACATAGCCTACTAAGTAGACTAGGCAACCTATTTAATAATTCAAATTATATTTTTGGTTTAGTCTAGGTGATGACACATGTCAATAGCTTACAAGTTGAAATTAATGAAATATCACAAGCCATACCTGTCCCTTTTGGTGATTACTTATCGGGTGTTTATTTTAAAATATTTTAAACAAAAATATTTAATAAAATCTTTTTAAAAATTTTAAATTTTCATCACATTATTATGTTATGTACACAAAAATGTTAGGTACACAATACCAAACATTGGTTACAATTCCTTGTGTATGCATTAATGTGATTGCACCCAATAATATAATACATATAAATACAAAAATAATAATTTTATTCTTAACATTTACATAATAAATATTTCAAAAATATTTATATACATAATGCAACTACATTGCTTAGTTGTAAAATTAGTCACAAAAAAAAATGCCACATAAGCTAGTTTGGATGGATGAAATGTTTATATTGTAAGTTGCATTTTTATGTGATTTCCATTGTAACTTGGTGCCATGTATTTTTTTTTGCAACTTTAATTCCATGTGACTTGTCTAAAGCAAATTGTAGTCACATGTGGCATTTACAACTTAAAAATAGTTGAAAAGACTAATCATTAATATGCAAATTCCTTATAGCGATTAGCTTGATACATTAAAACCATTGATGTCAACAACATTGTACAAATTTGCATAGACAATGCTTCGAACATGAGAAGTGCAATTGACCTTTTAATTCATCATTTTCCAAGTTTTTATTTTTAAGGTTGTGTTACTCATTGTTTGAACTTGCTATAATCGGAAGATTAAGGGAGAATAACATGGATGAAAGTTTTTTTCATATGACAACACCATGCACCACCAACATTTTTTTGTTGTTGTAACCAACTTAATGTTTTTAAACCCCATTAAAACTCAATTTGTAACTAATTTTTTTATGGTTGAGAGGTTTAGGTTTTCAAGTTAAGCCCTATCATTAAACAAATTGTTGACGATTTTCATTAAATATTTTTTTATCAACACATTGTGTGGCACCCATTATCACAAATGACAATGCCATGGAGTTCATTCATATGAATGTTCATCCATGATTTGTAATGAACTTGTATTTAATTCTTACTTTAGTTTTAGTTCACTCTTAGTTAGCTTCTAGTTAAGTTTTAATTCACTTTTAGCTCATTTCTAATTGATTTTTAATTAATTTTTAGTTCACTTCTAGTTAACTCTTAATTTATTTTTAATTCATTTCTAATTAACTATTAGTTCACTTCTAGTTAATTCTTAGTTGATTTTCAGTTCACTCCTAGTTAAATTTTAGTTCACTTTCACATCATGAAAAAATGGTGTTCATCGAAACCACATTGCCTTACAACTAAAACTCAAAAAACAACTCATATATAACTATTGTGTAACTATCCCTTGGGTATTACAACTAATGTGTAATTATCCCCCTAAAAATATGGTATATTAATAAATAAATTGGCATGTTAAAAAATGAATTAATTGTATTTTAGTGACAAGTGAGTTGAAAATGGGTTTTCTACACAATAATTTATACACATCATACATATATATGTAGTCAACCATGTTTGATTTTTTAAGAATTGCATTGTAGTTAATGTGGTAATTATTTTAGAACTATTGTAAATGTGCCACTATTAAAGTATTATTGTTCAACTATCTTACGACTATGATACAACTACTTATAACATAATAAAAATACATATTCATCAGTTATTTATATCTTCATCATATGTGTTACATTTTGAATGATTTAATATGTTATGGGACCACTACTTCAAGCTTTAGAAATCATCTGTGAAGTGCAAAGGAAAAGGAGTAATAAAAAAAATAACAAAAAGATAAATAAGCGTTCTAACTTACAAAACATGTTTTTTCTTTTGTTTTTGGACCCCCCCTATTTTCAAGCCTCATAATGTTTTTATGTCTTATTCATTTAAAATAATATGTAATGTTTTACGAATGTCACCTTAAGTTCTACAAATAATATTTGAACTTTAATAATAATAGAGTAACATACAAGGATTGTTTTGGGTGTTTAGGAATTGGCTTTTATAACATTTGGTGGTTTGTTTTTGAATTTTTGACCTTCTTTACTTTGGGGGTCATAACTTTCTCAATTCTATTTCATTTTTTATAGTTTTCAATGTGTTAGTAAGAAGGATTCAAGTTTTTTTTTGACACCAAAAATAATGGAGCCTTACCCTTGGACCTGGCCTACCTTAAACGTTTAAATGTTATAGTTACAATTCAATTACATTTTAATTTGTAACTACAGAACAACTAAAAGATTTAACCCATATGTTTTGTCTTTGAATCCCATGTTATAAAATATATAAATAAAGTTTGTTTTCTTATATTCTCTCATTAAAATATAAGTGCCGTTTTGGAATGAATTAAAAAAAGGTTAACCTAAAGAGGAACATAAAATAAAATAATAAAATTTCATGGCTATTATTTAATTCATTTAGTCTTATGTTTTTCCATTTATTTACTTAGGTAGGTAAGTAAGTAGGTCCTACTTTTCTACCTACTTAATAATCATAATGGATGACCAAGATCAATATTTTAAAAATAATAATTCTTATGTCCAAAAATCTTCATAGTGCCACGTGTTAGATTTTAATAGATGGATGACAATTAATAACATCAACATGACATCATGAATGTAGTTATAATGGAGTTACATAGTAGTTGAAAATGAGTTGTTTTGACATATTTGCAATGAGTTACATTGTATATATGGTGAGTTTAACTTTATAATTCATGCAACTTGTCCATTAACACTCATGGTGTATAAATATAATGAGTTACAAGTGTCTTTTATAACTCAAAAATTGATTACAAGGTCAATTGCAAAACACCCATTTTTTCATAGTGTTAATTGAATCTGAGTTCATTCATAGTTTACACATGGGTGCACATGAGCACACATGGGTGAACATGGGCCACATGTAAAAGTTTTTAAGAATTTTTTTTGAACTAGGTGTTCAATAGGTATAAATAGAGGTAGAATTATTGATTACCTTCAATATGTTCAACATTAATTTTTTGGTATGTTTTCCTGTCATAGCCTTGTTTTTTTTTAATTTCTTCTTTGTAAATTTTTTTTTAAAAAAATTTTGGTTTGCACATGTCATGTTCTTGTTTTTATTTTTCTTGTTTCACAATTTGAATTTGGAATTATGTCTACCCTTGTTCTCATTTTGGTTAGAAAATCTTGTAGACTTTATTGTTTTTGTGCCTGTGACAGCCATCATTAAAAATTGGTCACTTTAAGGCATCATCTATAATGAAACAACGTGGTTTTTAATGTGACATATGTGACAAGAGTTTTATTTGTAAGGCACCCAACCACTCCACCAGATCTTTACATGTTTGTCAACCCGTGATGACCCAAACAACTAACACCATGTGTGATGAAGGTGTGTGAGGTATTTCACAGGTTATCAATGCCACATATGGCATCCATAGAAATAATCCCATTGTGACCTAATTGGAGCATGGCCAAAAGTTGTGTAAGTGTTTAAGCCCTTGTGGTGAATGGGGCGTAAATCCATTAACTTCACCTACATCTTGGATAAGAAATACATCATCAAGACATTGAACACAAACCCATGACTAAATAAATAATGAACTAGGTTCTTGTCTAAATGCCAATTGTCCCTTTTGTGTTTTTAATCCAAGTGAGTAATGTCCTAAAATCCAAAGCAATCATTTTAGGTCATATGTTCTCCCACATTGGTTTGTGCCCACCAATTTTCCTTGTGTTTGTTATAGATTTGCTTCATTATGTACTCTAACCCCAATTGAGCCCATATAAAATCCTTTAACTTTTGGGTCATGCATAAAACATATAAAAGACATCCATGTTATGGACTATGGGTCACATGCACCATGGGTAGGATCTTGATTGGTTTGAGTGTGGGTTTAATGGTAGAAAGTGATTTTGACCACATTGGGCCATGTGTACAACCCCATCACAAATTTAGCATGTGATGAATTAATAATGAAAACCATGCAAAGTTTGTTCATTCATAGGTTTGTACAATTTATATATGAATATCATACATTGAAAACACATTTAACACATGGATAAACGATGTTGATGGTTGAAGTACAAATCTATGAATGAATGAATGTCACACAAATTTCACATCTTCCTGTAAATCTATGTGTGAAATGTGTTTTCAATGCATGATATTAATGTGTGAAACATACAAATCATGAATGAACAAATTTTGCATGATTTCCATTATTAAGTCATGAGATGTTAAGGTTGTGATTCTCTTAATGGAAAAGTGTGCCAAATGACCATGTTTTATTGACTTCATGTGGTTGCGGTTTCCTAAATGGTCCTTTAGCCCATAACCACATTGATACTTACAAAAAGAAATGCCATTGATTCAAATCAAAGTACACATTCGAGAAGAATGACTTTGCCATGTTTTGGATTTTGATAGATTGGGACAACAAAGTTTGCCCCGTGGTTTGAATTGTCCACACTCCAAAAAAATGTGAGTGTAATTCATTAATCCCTAGTCACTAAACTAGTGAATTCATTAATCCCTAGTCATTAAACTAGTGAATTCATTACATCTCCATTAAGTCCCATTCACTATGACTAGTGAATTCATTACATCTCCATTAAGTCCCATTCACTATGACTAGTGAATTCATTACATCTCCATTAAGTCCCATTCACTACGACTAGTGAATTCATTCAAAATCTAATGAAATCACTTGGCATATAGGGACACCTTTTGTTGTAGTGCCAAGAAATGGCCATGTAGTAGTATTAAGTCTCCAATTTAGGGCAAAAGACCAAATTATTTTTCAAAGGTGGGACACAATCAAAATGCAATACCCACATCTTTACACAATTTATTGTGAAAACCCATGAATTTCCTTTGCATGTTTACAAATTGTAACAACCCAAATCAATAAAATCTCTAAACCTTACAAATGGACCCTACCATAACCCACAAACAAGCAATCATTTACAAATGGTGAAAAAACAGCCAACTAACTTCTGGCCATCTAGGGTTGTGCAAAAAAATTCCATCTCCTTCAAAAGAAAATCAATTCAATATTTGTAGAACTTTCAATCAAAATGTGCAATACCCACATCCAATAGTAGAAACACATTGACCATGGGAATTCTTTGTGTGAATGTGGTACATTTTTAATGTAATGATACTTTTATGATCACCCATATCCCCATCCAAGGGGAGCAAAATACATTAAGTATGAGCAAATATCAAAAAATGAAAGGAAATTATTAATAAAGATTATTGTTCTGTTGATGTTAAAGGGTGAACCCATTGATGTTCATAGGGGTTTTGAATGAATACACACCCATAGATCAACATGGATATCACTAAAAAATAAACCTTAAACCTTAAAAAATTCCAATGGTAAATGCCATGAACCCCCAAGCCTAAATATATCAACATGGATAAACAAACGAACATTAAACCCTAAACCTATATAATTAGAATGGTAGATGCCATAAACCCTAGAAAAAATATACAACCATGTACACATGCTCAAAAATTATAGCCACCAATTAAACCCTAATTTTGAGCCTAAATTAAATGAAACAAACAAATCAGTGGAAGCCATGGTATGTCTCTTATCTTTTGGTTTGGTCTATCCACATGAGCCTTTTTCAACACCCAATGAAATAAATAGAAAAAAATGAATGTGTCTTGTGACATCAATGTGCAAATCCAAATTCCCCCAAAAATCCACATTAGGTTTGATTGTAATTAGGCTTAAAAGGTGCAAAAATTCATAAATGTTTATTGTCTACATAACCTTAAATTTTAAAACCTTAGTGTTAAACAATATAAATAATTATAGAAACATAATATTGTTAAATCTAATTCACATTGCTTAAATACACCATTAAAATAAGCAGATCAAATTGCTAAATCTAAACCTAGTTGCTTCATGAACCTAAGTACAACATGCATTAAATATGCCAAAATTAAAATGGACTTCCATATTTCTTGGACATCTACATTGCAATACCCCCATCATAGCGAAAGACATCTTTTTAACACTTTGTAACAAAAAAATACCTTCATTAATCGAGTTTCAAATAATTGTGTAATACCCTAAAAACCATTAAAACATAATGTTTCAAGTCAATACATATTTGTAATACCCTTATATAGGTGGTGACAAGTAGCTTAATCATGCCCTTAAATTTGCTTCAATGAACAAATCCAAGCTCAATGCAATACCTTCATTTTTTTTTCCCTCATTGTTTTTGGCAATTGCAGGGTCTATTGGAATGGTAACCAAGTAGGTAGATGAAGCCTTGTAGGTGGGGTTGGGTAGGTACCTACCTAAAGGCTTGGTAAATAGGAAGGTGAAAGGGCAAGTAGGTAGGTAAATAGATGGGTGGGTGAGTAGTAGGTGAGAGTAGGTGGGTGAGGGGAGTGGGGGGAAGTTTTGAAGGAAAAAACCAAAACTCGATTGGGGTGGGGGCAAGGAGAAAATAAAGTTTCCCCAAAAAAAAAATGAGATCAGGTCTAAGAAAGGGTAAAAGAAAAAGGAGAATCTCATTAGTGCACCATCCATCCAGGTTGGTGCATTGGTGAGTGTTGGTTGACTATGGCCGACAAACTATTTTGAAATTCATATTTTGGCAACTAGAAAACTAGAAAACAATTTTTTTTTGGCAAATTTCTTTAAAACTTTCCAGGAAAAGAGTTGCTGGTTCAACTTGGTATCTCTTGTGGAGCTTTTGTCGTTTGAGAGCTCCTATGTCCTTGGATGTGCTCTCAACACATGTTTCACTGATTGAATTACTTGTGATGATGAAATTGAGAGAGTATATTTCTACAATAGTTCATTGACAAAGGGTTTCAGGCTGGGGTGTTTGTGTGTGTGTGTGTAAAAGTATTTATTGAGCACTTGTTACAATCATTATCATCCATGAGAGAGGAATACTTATTCATCTCAGGTAATAATTCATTTTTTCTTATTAATTTCAGTGGATGAGAAATTTGGAGGAACTGATATATATGGATGATTTTTTGGAAAAATCTACCTATATAGTCTGTCTGCCTTGGACAATTCCAAAGACCAACTACCTCATTTCCAAGTCCAATAATTATTTCAGTCTTTTCCTACTAACTACCTCCAATTGTACAATTGTCTTACTCTTTTTTTTTTATCTCTTTTTTTTTCTACTCACCAACATGGATATGAATGAAGGAAAGTTTTTTTATTTTGTTTTGTAGTTATGAGATCCACCAAACCAGGATGCTTCTTTTTTTTTTTTCCTCTTTTTTTTCTACTCACCAACATGGATATGAATGAAGGAAAGTTTTTTTTGTTCTGTTTTGTAGTTATGAGATCCACCAAACCAGGATGCTTCAGATCCATGTTCCTGGTGTCTTTGGAAAGCTCTCGACAGGAGGGGTGCATGGGCTTGGTTCCATAAATGTCTGGACTTGCAGTGCAAAAGTTGTTAAATATTGAATGATTTCATCACTGAAAATTAAATTAAATTAAATCGTAGCTGAAAATTTAGGAGGCATTGGAGTGTGCCTTTGGTGTTGTTGTTGGAAAGACCTTGATTGATTTTTAAGTGATTTCTGCCACTGAAAATTCAAAACCCTGCCACTGAAAAATTCCAGGTTTTGGAAGGAAAAATGAGTCGAGGATGTGGTAAAACTTGGGCCAAGGGCACAGGCCACACTAGTTTATAAAAACAAACAAACTTGACAGCCAGGGACCCATGTGAGAACTTGATTGATTCTAATTTCTCACCTACTTTACTTGCTTCAGCCTTCAACCCTAACTTACCCAAAAAGTTGAACATGCATGGAACTCATGTGTGCAAAATGTAATGGCACATGTTAGGTAGTAGGGATCATTGCAACATACCAAAATACCAGCAAAATCAGATAGATCATAGAGTTATATCATCTGCAAACATTGGCCATTCAGTGCAGAAATTGCTCAACTCAAATATCCATTTATAATAGGTATTACTCTAGATAATAATTATTTGAGTCAATAGGTACAAAATGGGTTTCACTGACTTTCCCCAAGTCACAACAATTGCATGCCTGGTTATCATTTGACTGGCTATACAGAAATAACATAAATAACATATTATGGCTATTTTGTCCTTTTGGAGGGGTGGTGTATTTGGGCTATTGCAGATTGCATTGTGTGTGTGAATAATGGTTATTTCAATTTTGAGAGAGTTTGAATTTAGTCCACACTAAAAAAAGAGACATTTGTGAAACCTTTGGTGAGTGTTGGAGAATTGAAGTGGCAAAACTTGGCAAATGGCTTAAGTTACAAACTTATAGTTAAAACTTAGATTACATATAAATAATAACTATTCAGCATGTAAGCAATTTCTACAAGTCCATAAAATGCAAGACAAATATTGGAATCACATGAAGGATGCATTTAAAAAAAATTTGATGAATCATGTGAGGAAGTTAAATCTTTAAAGATTTAAGGGCACTACACCCAATGGCAACACATGATTTTACCTTACAAGCCATGCATTAGTTTTAGTAATACAAAGTAAATGAAATGGATTATGAGAGGCAAGCAAAAATGTATCCAAAGCTCAAACTCATCATGCAAAGCGGGGATTTGTGGCAAAATTGAACTCAATGCATTTGAGTTGTCACCTTACACCTCACCCACACAATCATCATAACAATTTATTAAAAGTTCAAGCTTAAAACTAAGTTGTAAGTTGTATTAGATTGGTAAAATTCCAAGCAGCCTGCAAAACCTATACACATTGAGCAAATGGAAAATGTAAACAAGAAGATTAGGTGTCAAAATCCATCCAACTTGAATGTAGCAACCAAGCATAGGCATGTTAGAAGATGGGCCAAAGATGCCCAACATTAAAAATACAAAAATAAGGGTCTATGTGCTTAGGCATGGAAAGTTCTTATCGACTACACCATGAAATAGCCATAATGCTTCAAAACCATAGAATTGTCCATTTACAAAACAATAATGAGCCCTAGAAATTAAAAGACATCGAGCTAGAAGACCTCTCCTTGTTTTTTCATCAATTCAAGTTGTGATGGCATTGTTAAAAAAAACATATCAATGGTATAGAATGTTATGCAAATATATGAACTATAAAATCCAAATGCTCACAAAATTAATTTTTTAATCTGACCTTCATGAATGTCAAGGTTGAGAAAGTTCTTCCATCTTGAAAAATCCACTCTACAACACATTCATGCTTTTATGCTAGTATTTATGATTGAAAATTTAATATAATCAAACAAAGGACAAGTTTGTTTTTAGTCAAAATAAACCAGTTTTTTTGCCACAATATTGATTGAATTTTCATGACTAAGGATAATTGAATTGTGTTCAATTTGATTTTTAAAATTCAATCAATATCCTACATGTCATGATATAAAATAAATAAATAGATTAATTAATTAATTAATATTTTCTAAACTTATTTTCCATCAAGACATGTTGACTAGAGGCAAACAATCCACTTGGTGGGCACCAAATGGAGTTTTTTGGCCAAATGCAAAAATCCCAACTAGAGGCCACCTAGTTGTAACCCTTCAAACCTTTTTAGAATGTGTTACCATATGCCATTATAGAATGCTTTGGATAAATTGTACTAGTTCTGTTGAAGGGTTTTCATTTCACCCTTGTTATATTGAAATACATGTCCATGATTAATAATTGTCTTGATCCAATTGTTAATGGGTCATACATGTACATGTTATCCATATTTTGATTTACCCTACCCTTCACCTAGAATTCATTCACTTCTATCCATAGTACACATTTAAAATAAATGGTAAGGAAATTCAACTCACATTGTGTGAATCAAATTAAAGATGGTCATTTACCTTTTTCAAATTGATGGAAATTACAAAAAATATATTCCTTTAGCTTGAATTGAATTGGAAGTTTGTCAAAACCTAAAATCCTTTATCCACCTAATATATTTAAATTTGAAAAAACTTACTTACCTTTACTAGGACCTAGGTTAATATATTACAATTTACATACTTGCCAATATTGATAATCTTTTGAAGTTTTTTGCCCCAAATTTTTTCATAAAAAACTTCATAATGATCAATGTTGAAAATGATTAAAAATTATTTGAGATTTGTGGTGTGATCTTGCATTGAATCATCTTCCTCCCTATTTAGATTGTATAAAGTCTATTGACACAATTGCACTTGATTGTTGGTAGGGACCTTTGAAATTCTCTTGTAAAATAATTGTCTAAAGCCTTCCTTCAGTGTTTGCATGTGTTATATGATGAAATAACCAATGGACAAACTTCATTTCCATGTTATGATTTATTTCAAGGTGATTTCCAACAAACCATTGAAAATAAAAAAATTCCATCTTAACCTTTTAGAGATGAAATTTGTTGTCATAACATTTTTCAACATCTTTAGAAAGTAGATGCCATTTATTATTATTAAAACCATGCCAAAATACTCAATTGTTGGAGTATGATGTTTTGACAAATGTTCCTTGGTTCTTTGATTTGCACTGCTAAATCCAAGGGTTCATGTTTAGGTGCGAGGTATTGTGACCTAAACCCAAACTAGTGTCCTTTTGGTAGAATGAACAACTAGGTTGTGGAATTAATTGTTTGCTAAAATTAGATTTGAAATTCAAAGGTTGTGAGAAAGATCTCTTGTACAAATATTTAGGTTTTTTAGTCAAACAAATTGAAGTATTTTTAAGAGTTGGCAAGTAGGTTACATTTTATAGGTAAATGATTAATTTTAATTAGTTGTAAAACTTTACACTTTTACAATCCCCAATCTTAATTTGTTGTAAAACTTTGTGCCTACACAATCTCCAATCTTAGGGAATGTGTAGTGTAAGCAAGAAACTAGACCAATGTCTATGATATGAATTTTTTCTTATAACCAAAGGGATGATCACCAATAAAAGAAAATGTAGAAAATGACCATCATCTTTAGGAAGATTTGATCAAATTTGGCGATAAACCAAATACGGAATACAAATCTTTAATCATCTTTCTATATTTCTTACTACACATTGAAACCAAATGTAGGAATAAGTCAATTTTTACTTTGTTTCTTAAAATAAATTGTCAATTAAAAATTGCTAAAATCATTCCATCTTCAAATTTTTAGATTCTAATTTCACATTTTGGTGTAATTTTTGGAGTAAAGGCAAGATTGAATTAAACCAAGTTTTCAAACCAAGGTCTTTGAATTTTTAAAATGTGTGCCCAAAATTAAAATCACATGGTTAGAAATTTGAAGAACCAAGCTTAAACTTGTTCAAACCAAACCTAAAAATCCTAAACCCTCAATGTGAAACCTATGAAAAACAAAACATTTAATTGCTACAAATGAGACCAAAGGTTTTCTTAAGAAGGAAGAACTCGCCGGCATTATTTTGACCTTTACAAATTTTAAGCTTTCAAATATAAACAACTCAAAATTTTGAGGATTCCAAATGCAAAACATCTAACATCAATATTTTTTCCTTTAATCAACTTTTCTCTAATTACATCTTACAAATTAATAACAAAAACTTACATCACAAGTTTGATGTTGCTTGTGCATTGAGGTTGAATAAAAAGTTTTTTGGGAAAAAAATATGTTTATTTTTAATCAATAGAGTTATCCATAAAGTTAAGCGATTAAGGGGTGAAAATGGCCAATTTGGGCATAATAGTGCATCAAACACATAACAAGGAAAAAAATTTACCAAAGGAAATAATTGGGACCCAAATTGGTTTTTTCCACCAATTTTGGTAATAAATTAAGTTTCATCCTATGTTTCCTTTTTCTTGAACGCCTCCATTGTTGTTGTTACATATATTTTCACTAATCCTCCTATACAATGATTATAATTACTTTCAAACCTTGTGCATTAAATGCTGAGTTTCAACATTTCATACCTAGATATAATAAAATTTCCTTACTTTGTAAACACCACTAAAAGATAGGGGGTGAAAGCAGAGGCGATAGGGGGTGAAACAGAGAATGATTTTATGGATAACTTTAATGTTTAGTCACTATATAGTAAATAGAAGCCAAGACAAAAGCAGGTCATGGATAATAATAAACTACGATAAATTTCCTACTATGCTTAGAGTGCATTGCCCCACATGTCATCTTGAGATGTAAAAGAAAAAAAAATCAAATAAAATATTGATGGACAAAACCATCACAAGGGAGACAAAATAAGAAGGCCAAAGAAAGGCCAAATGGCGAATAGGCCATAAGAACCAAAAAAAAGGAGAAAGTTAATCCCTTTTGGGCTAGGAAGTTATTTCACTCACGACCTTTTTAATGTGGCTTGCATGCAAATCATGAGATGCAATAGTAATGGAAGTCTAGAACACACGTCGCCTGCCAACACAATCTTTTTCTCTATAATAAAGGTTAAAGAACAATATTAACATGTTGCCTAAAAAATTGAATGCAAAAAAGATAAGGATAAATGACCTCCTAAATGTCTATTGTGGAAAAGATGGGCACATTCCGTAATGAAACAATCCATATCATGCCCAAGTGCGCCATGCACCTCCATGGCCATCATAATGAAATGGTGCCCTTCATGAAACCCTTAATATTTACGGATCTTAGCAATCGTGTTAAATTCTGTAGCTACATTAGTTGGTTGACTAATGACATTTGAAGCCACCATCTCCCATGTCAAGTTAGTAACCACCACATTGGCAACAAAGATTGGTCCTTTTGGGTCATGTAAAAATTGGCTTGTAATGAAACTCTTGGCGTAAAAGCATACTATCGTTTTTCCATATAATGTGTTCATTTTTTTTAGCAAGGGCATACATGACATTTCAGATAGTGTCATGTGTGGTTATCCATTGACCTCTAAACGGCCAACAAATTAAATGCGTGCCAAATGTATCCAACCCATGTCCACACTCATATGTGATAAAATTAAATGCCAAAGGCTGAATTAGTCTAAAACAAAAACGCAATGTTAAGGTGAAAATATTGTGTGTTATGTGAAACGAACGAATAAATGCCCTAACAACCAACTATAGCCCTACCCCCTTACTTGAACAAAAATGAATGCAGGCTCTAGATGTTGAAGAAATGGAATCATGCTCCAAGATAGACTTAAAGGACGTGTCATGGTGCAAGTCCATCAAAGATACCTATAAACTTGGGGTGATGGTAACTATCAAACTCTTAAAGGAAAGGTGCATAACCCTAGTTGCAAGAGGAAGGCCATCTCACATTGCATGTAAGCATGACTGAAACAAGTGTGGGCCTCCTTCAACCTGAAAAACATATTCCTTCGAAAAAGGTTTATCAAAAATATGAAACCTAGAACACAAATACAAAGCCACTAGAACCCAACTTTGCAGAAAAGCAAATGGGGTACAATCCTCCATAGAGAGAAGGCCTATACCACCAAAGGAAATCAGTAGTCGAGCCTAACGCCTTGCTAAAGGTCCTTGAAAACACTCCCACAATCTTAAACCCATAATGTCCCATATACATGCATAACTCTCTTGTCGAAACTCACCAAAAGAGACAAGAAGAAAAAAGAGGTATTGTTTGTGTGAAATAAGAAAGTCAATGAGGACAAAATGCCCAAAGCAATTTGGGCGTCTCCCACGAAAAGAAAATCATTGATATATGTCATGTCTTGAAATAAAACCTCATCTAAAAAATGTGAAGTAAAGTCTTAAAAACCCATTGGCACATCCAAAATGTGTAAGCCATCTATGACCAAGGTGCAATGATGAGGAATCTTCTATGCCTAAAGAGATCCCCGATGGACTCCAAAACTTGCACTTTGACATTTTAACCCTAAACCCAACTAGGGTTAATTGGGTCAAGAGGTGGTCAAAGATTCGAGTAATCTCATTCAAAGGCCCCATGATGTGGGTATCATCCACTAGAAATGTAAAAAAAACTTGGTATGTTAAATGTATCCTTAAAGTCTTACCCTATTTGAACCCTTATCTTGTGTTTCATGCATTGTTTTTGGCTGTCCTTAAATGTTTGATAAAATAAGTTGTTGGGTACAAGGTTGATATCCATCAAATATCACCATACCTTGTAAAATCAATAAATACTTAGCATTACTAGGGATATACACCTATGTTGGGCAGGTACTAGATTCTCAGTAAATCTACTTATGTGTGAAATTGGAACCAAAACCAGCACCAAAATATTTGAGAAGTTTTCTTTTTGAAAAAAAATATAATCAAGGGCTAACTAGAGGGTTCTAGTTTATTTGTTAGAACCGGAACCGGAGGTTCTTCATAAAAATGAAATAACCGCCCAACACAGGTATAGGCACACTAAATGCTTGTTGGGTATCTGTGAACTTGAAATCTATGGGAATAGTAAGATTGAATTCTATCTTTTTGGTAGATTTGACGGGAAAACCGGGGAAAAGGCCGTGGTGGCGGAAGAGCCTGGAAGCCAGCAAGCAAGCGCAAACTAGGGTTTGGTTTTCTGCGTCGGATCTCTTCCAGCCCCTTTGAGTCCACGCCTCTTGGACAAGGTCCATAGAAGAGATTTGAAATCCCAAGAGTTGCAGATCAAACTTCTGGGAGAGGAGGAGGAGGAGGAAGAGTGGGAGCTTTCAACTGGAACTGAGCTGGTACTTGGGTGTTTTCTTTCCTTTTCGCAATCTGGCCCAGTTATTGCTTCTGTTTTGGGTCTCAAAGCTGTCTGCTTGGGTTCTGTGCATTTTGTTGGGATGACATCTGTGTTTGTGTGTGAGTGTGTTGTGTTTGGGGGAGGGGGTTTTTTTGTGATTTAATTTGGTTTGCTTCCCTTCGTCTCGGAAGATGGACGAAACTGACACCTTGAGCTCAGTGCTTAGGTTTAGGGTTCCATACCTGGGGTTGAGAGGTCCGGTTTTCTGTGTTGTGGCGTGTAGTATTGGCACTTTGTTCTGAAGGATTTGATGTAGAGGTAACGAACCGGTGTTGTGAATGTTGATGTTGAGTTTGTTAGTTTGATTTTTTCTGCATCTTTTTTTCCCCCCCTATAGATCTGTAAAGAAACTTAGATCTGGGTTGGGGAAGTTTTCCTATCTATGCTCCAGTTGGTTTGCTTTTGTTTTGAAGGATTTTCCATTGGGTTGTTCTCTTCTATTCCTTTGGATTTTTCTGAGATTTGCATTTTTCTGCAGTTGTTTGAGAAAATGGCCAGGAGAGTGTTGCAGTTGGGTGAGGAAAGAAGATGACCTAATTGATTTTTTTTTGCTTTTTGGCATCTTGTAATGATTCTTGTTGTTTTGTTCATCAATCTGTGAGAGATATTTTCTTGGTTCTTTTGGATCCGCTTTCTAAGATTTGAGGCTTTAGATGCTTGCTTGTAAAGGGGCAAGCTAAAATGAACTGTATTATACCCTCACAAGCTTGCTGCAGCTTGGAGGATCCTTTTCACAGGTTTTTATCCGCTCTACCTCTTGAGTGCTTGCCAACATCTCATCTGAGTCTTCCTGTTGCTCCTGGAAATGGGACAGAAACTCATGAGACAAATTTTTAATATTTTTTGCCAGATTTTTTGTGCAGATTATTATATAGACATGTGCCCACCATAAGACTGGATGCAGTCAGTGGGGAGTCATGATAGGTAGTCACTGCTATTCATGTTGAAGGTGATGGTATGATACTTTTGAGGAACCTTTATATGGTTACGACCAGACTCATTCTTTGCCATGTTTTTTCACACAATGGTTGCCTTATAAATGTTACTATGTAGTTCTCTCTCACAGATAGATACATCCAAGACTGAGGAATTTAATCATGGATAATAAACATTGAGATAGTATGCCAATGTGTGAGAGGACATTGTCAAGCAATGGGCATATGTTGTTGAAGAACCGCTGACATTGGCATCATCACATAGTTCTCTCTCACAGATAGATACATCCAAGACTGAGGAATTTAATCATGGATAATAAACATTGAGATAGTATGCCAATGTGTGAGAGGACATTGTCAAGCAATGGGCATATGTTGTTGAAGAACCGCTGACATTGGCATCATCTCTCTGTTCTTTTCCCTGTTGGAAGCATCAAACAAAGTGATGTGGTCAGATTGGATGTCACACATTTTCCAGATTGAAACTGATATGTGGCCCAGGATTGATGCACATTTCCCTTTGGTGTTTAGGGCAGAAGTAAATGCATTGTTAAGCTCTTTTTGGGTGTGCAGACAGCAATTAGGGATTCTCCAATTACATTAGTGTGTGGAGTATAGTTTGTGTCCATGATCTTTTGCTGGGAAGAGTGATTTTTGAGGTTACAACTGCCTTCCTTTAGGTCTCTATGTGTAGAGATTTGTTAAATGACAAAGCCAGGCATGCATTTCTATCTCTTAATCTTGTACCAAAGAGTGCAGTTTGCAGGTTGTGCAATCATGAGGCGAGCGGAGAATCTGCAACAGGCAGCAGCACCACTGAACAATTACCAGTTTGATTTTGAACTTGGACCAGGTCTATCAAAACCACAATCAACTGGGAGCTTGAGAGATCAGAAAAAACAACCCACAAATACTTCATCTCAGGCACCTGGAGGTTGGTCAGCATCCTCAAGTGGCTTGGGGCCAAGCCAAACGCAAAGATCAGACCAGAGCTTTGAGTTTTTGAGCCAATCTCAGCCAGGGGCATCTAAACCGAATTTATATGGTAGTGGTATGCCAAGTCAGTCCAAACCTACTGGTCTTGCAAGTACACATGAATTTCTTGGTCGTCCAAATGCGGGTGGAGTCACGTCAACTGGGACTGGAGATGGCTTTTATAGCAATTCAAAATCTGTAGCCGGTAACCTTTATGGCACAGGTGGGGTTTTTGGGCAGCCACAATCAAAAGGGGTGGATCTTACAGGCAGGAGTTGGGGACAGATTCCAACATCTAAATCAGTAACTGGAATTCCAGGTATAGCTACTTCAAGTAAGGAGGATGTGTTTGGGGATCTGCTGGGGGGTGCCTTAGGACGATCATCTGGGCCTCTAAAGCAACAGAACTCAGCACCGTCAGGCCTACATGGAGTGGGCAACTTGAAATCATCACTCCCAGAGAGTCGGGCAGAGACTGCTAAGAAGACACCAGCTCCACCTGCTGTTTCCTCAGGAAGATCATCTTTTTCATACACAGCCATGTTCAATAACCCTCCACCCGCTAAACAGGCCTCTCCAGAACCTTTCTCTATGGGTGCAAAGTCCCAATCAAAGGTGGATCCCTTTGCAGGTCTCTCATTCTCAAAGCCCAGTTCTGGTCCTATTGGTGCCTCAGGTCCAAAGACTGATCCATTTGCCCCTTCTGTGGATCCATTTGTGTTTGCCAGTAACTCACAAACTAAAGCCCAACCACAATCATCTAGAGCTCCAAGTTCTAGACCTGCAGCCTCAGGCATTGACCAGTTTTCAACATTGTTCGGTTCTGGCAAATCCTCAGTGTCTAGAGCCCGTGAGGACCCGCTTGAAGCAATGCTCTCAAGTTCTCAGGCACCTTCTATTGCAAAAGCCAGTGATCCAGTCCATGATGGATGGGGTGAGGTTTTTGGTGCTGCTGCACACAGCAACTCTTTTGAGAATGAAGGTGTTACGACAGAGTTGGAAGGTCTTGGTCCCCCTCCTGCAGGTGTGACTGGGAGTGCAGCATACCAGAAAGGCAACACCTTTTACAAGGAAGGGCAGTTCCCGAATGCCATAAAGTGGCTTTCCTGGGCGATGGAGCTGCTGCAGAAAGAGGGGGTGAACAATGCTACTCTTTCTGAAGTAATCACTTGCCGGGTTTCGTGCTATAAAGAGATTGGTGAATACAAGAAGGCTCTTGCTGATTGCACCATGGTATTGTCACTATTCTACTACATGAAATGGAAACCTGTTGTCCAGTTATAGAGTGGATTTTACCAGCAAAAAAATACTCTTAAGAGACTATCACACTAACATCAGGCCATCACTGTGTGTTACTTTTCTTTAGCTTCACATCCTTCATCCTCTTCCATGTGTTTTTTGTTCTCCCCATACATCTCTCCCTGTCTCTCTCTTTTTTTCTGTGAATGTGTTTTTTCTCTGTTCAAGCATGCTAGGCTTCCTTTGATCTTTGTTCATGTCCTAGCCAGCACAATGGTTTAAGTATTCCCAGTTACTGTCTGGATTCTGAAAAGTTCCATATACTTGTTGTCTGTAGTGCAATAAGCTGTATGTACACAGGTCCATCATGTACATGTATCTCATGTGATGCTTGTGTTGGGTGTGCCTGGTGATTTGGGTACAGGCATGTGAGATGGATGAAGGCAGTGTTGAGAAACTAATGCAGCGGGCACACTTATATGAGAGTATGGAGAAATATAAGCTAAGTGTGTCAGACTTAAAGAAAGTCTTAAAAATTGAGCCTGGTCATCGAATGGCAACCCTCACCCTTAACCGACTCATTAAAATGTTGGATTAGCATCAAGCCCTAGGTCTTAACCTTCAGATTTGTTCTCTGCTAGATCTCAGCCACTGTCTCAATACATATATCTTCAGTATTTTAAAGTGTAGTATTATCTGGCTTCAAGCTGCTTTCTGCAATAAAAAAATTTGCCTTTTAAACAGCACATTGGATACTTAGGCAGCAGAGTACTCAAGACACCGTTACTGTTCTCTTTGTTTTCATCCCGGGTTCCTGCAATGTCAAATGCTGCAGAGCTGATGGAGAAAGGTGGTGTACATCACTTTCATGTGGTGCCATTTATAATATACCCTGTGGTGCCTGTTATGGTTACAACCATTCTTTGTCCTTGAGGCACTAGTTATGTACATTTGAGTTTGCAAGCTTCAGTGAAGCTTTCATTTGCTTTTAGTGGTGTGTTCCTTCTTTGTTCCCATTCTTACAGTTTTCCTTTCCAGGTGTCAATCTTGAGCATGTTTGAGCATTGGGATCAACTCTCTATGCTGCAGTTTTGGAAATTTCATGTGTGGATGTAGTTGAAGCTTTCCTTGACCACTTTGCAGTCATATCAGGAAAACACACACAATTGGGTTTGAGTAGTCTAGGCTTAGGGTTTACAGGAGGAATTAAGCCTAAACCACACAAGTTCTATTCATCAAGCATTTACATACTACTTGCCAAGCTAGTACCACATGGAATCCTATTCAATTTTCATTCACAATTGGAAAATTTGTTTGGATTTTAAGGGTTTAGATCAATGGTGAGGGGGTTTGTGATGTTTATGGTATCTTAAATTTCTAACAAAGATGGGCACCACCACCAAACATTGGTCTCCTTTTCCTAATGTTGCTAGTGTTGCAATGGTTTCCTCATTCTCCTACTACATTCAACTCCTCATGCTTTTAACTATTGCATTGTCATTCAAACTACGTACTCTAAATTAAGCTACCTTCAGCTAGACTACCAACTACATTGAACTTTTGTTATTACAACTCTAGTTATGAAATGTCACTTTCAAGCTTCTTAAGCGTTCATTAGTAAGTAGCACTAGGCCCCCTTCTTTGGCCCTAACAATGTTCATTTCCTTCTCTTGATCTACTAGTTACTACCATCTTAAACATTATGGTGTGCGATGCAGATGGCACGGCATGGCAAAGAGTGATGGTCATCTCCTTTCTCTCATCTATTGTTCCTAAATGATGGCCATCTTTTTTTTTAATATGTTGTTCTAAATGATGGTTATCTCCTTATTTCAATTGTTTGCCTTGGTTGTCTCCTACTTCTAATGCATTGGCCTTGGTGATAGTCGTCTCCTTTTTCTTGTTGCGTACTTGATGATGGTCGTTTCTTTCTTGTTTGTTGTACTTAATGATGGTCATTTTTTTCTTTTTATATGTTTGCTCTATTGATGGTCATTTCCCTTTTTTCTTATGTTGTATTTGACAATGGTTGTTTCTTTCTTTTGATGTGTACACCTCAAAAATGGTCTTTTTTGTTTTTTAATGTGTTATTCTTGGTGATGGTCATTTCCTTTTAATGTGCTAACCCTATTGATGGTCATTTCTTTCTTCTCGTTTATTGTACCTTGTGATAGTTGTCTTCTCCTTGTTTGTTGTACTTAGTGATGGTCATTTTCTTCTTTTTATGTGTTTGCCTTAAGAATGGTTGTTTCCTTTCACAAGAAGAAATCTTATCCTTTTCCACCCTTACACATTGTGACTGTTATTCAATCCAATTACATTGTAATAACATTTGACCATTTTAAATTTGTAAGTGCCTTGTTGGACTAATTAATGATCAATATTGTTTATAATTGTTACATTCATTATTTTATTCACTTATGAATATAATTTGGACCCTATTTTATTTTTAATATTTCAAATTGTTGACATGCAAATAGAAATAAATTTTAACTTTATTTACACAATCCATTATATATTGTGATTTTTTTATCATCTCATCAACTATCAATATGGCACATGAGTTGAACCATCATCTTTTGACATGTTGAAACCATTATTCAAATGTTGCATATTACACCTATTAATATGTATTCAAACATACATAATAGTCCAATGTTTCACATTCAAATTTGAATGGATTAATGAGTTTTTTCACATTCTTGAACTATCAACATTTACATATAAGTTGAATCATTCACTTTGAATGTGTTAAATTCATTAGTCATGAGTGGTATTTTCAACTCACCACAATTTTTTTAATGGATTTTTAAAATTTGACAAGTCTCACATTTATATTTGAATGGGTTAGTGATTAGGTCAAAATGTTCATGCATGCAAAGTCTAAGATGGATGCAAACCTCTAAATCATATTTGGGCTCCACTTTACTTTGCACTAACAATGATTAAATTATTTCTTGTGGACATAATAATTTTGTTGTATTCAGTTTTTTCTTTTCAAAAAATAAAATTTTATAAATTTCACTATGTGTCATTTTGTTTCATTAATTTTATTTTTTCATTCTTGTCAACGAAAGTTTGACTCATTAAATAAATCCACAACAAGATACAAACAAAGAAAAACATTAAAATGTTACAAAACAAACAACACGAAACGATCTTTAAATGAAATTTGATCTATGATGAATTATAATATGGAATGGCTCTAGAATTGTCACAATGACAATCATGAAAATCCCATCCTACATAAACTAGTTCTAATGAAACATTATTAGTAGAATATTAAATTGTTGTCCATTTATGTAAATTAAAAGACATGTTTTTCCCCTAGTTTCTTTTAGGCATCATGGACAAGTTTTTAAATTACGAATGTTCATGATGCCACATAAAAAAAGCCCAAAACTAATCCCTAAAATTTACCCCTTTTTCTTGGTGTATGAGAATAATAATCCATGTTTAAAAAAACTCAATAATGTTTTTTAATCAAGTTTAAAAACTCATTGTAGAATTATAACATTTTTTAAAATGGAAAATTTTGATTATTTTATTAAAAATTATTTTGTTGATGTTGATGGCCCCTTTTTATGTTCCCAAAATGGTGGAATTCAGTTACATTATTAATATTTATTTTTAAATTTTCAAAGAAATCTGATAAGATTTATAATAATTTCAAAGATTCAACTTAAAATTTTTCAAATAAATTTGATGATGGACTTGTTATGTGTTTAAGGTTGGAGATATTACAATTTTATTTTTTTAAGAAAACATTCAAAATAACCTTTTTCTTTCAAATTTGTGATATCAAGTTATTAACAAATTTTTTCTAGTATACATTTTTTTGAATTAACACTATTTTTTGCATTTTTTTCCCAATGAGAATTGCCAAGTTGGGAACATTAAAATTTTAAAAAAAAAAAGATGATGGTTGAGGGGGGTGGGTTTAATCCAACTACTAATGCAAAAATATCACCAAAGTATGTTGTTTTTACTTTTATAGAAAAAGCAAAGGGAAAATATATTCTTACATCATTA
>Ga0209208_10001457_pt1 | contig 33418 bp, 25 predicted proteins | sample S1TSphfallax_3_FD_187694 | JGI IMG/M metagenome (GOLD analysis project Ga0209208, IMG submission 187694) | Host-associated microbial communities from peat moss isolated from Minnesota, USA - S1T2_Fd - Sphagnum fallax MG (SPAdes) (version 2) | ecosystem: Host-associated > Plants > Peat moss >...
ATGAGATAGATAGAGGAGTCATCCATCCATTGGTAGAGCAGTGTGGGAAGAGAAGTAGTAGCTTTTGTTGCAGCCTTTTTTTGGGTGGCTATGACTATGGCTATGGCTATGGCTAAATATATATATATATATAGCCAGAAAGACGAAATGAAAAACAAAAATAATCAAAACTGTTAACATCATCGAGTGCTGCTTTTTGAGATGATCAATAGCCATAATTCGAACACAATTTAAAGAAAAAAAATCGCTATATTTTCTATACAATTGTTCAAGTAGCTATCCAAAAATGTAGAAAGGATGTTTTTTAAAAAATTTACTTTTCGTATTTGACCTGTAGCCAAATTTGGTTAAATCTTCCTATGGGTTGTCGCCAGTTTGGCTAAATCTTCCTATGGATGATCGCCGACACTTTGGCTAAATCTTCTTACGGATGATCGCCACTTTGGTTAAATCTTCCTACGGATGATCGCCACTTTGGCTACATTTCCTATGGACGATCGCCACTTTGGTTAAATCTTCCTACGGATGATCGCCACTTTGGCTACATTTCCTATGGACGATCGCCAATTTGGTTAAATCTTCCTACGGATGATCGCCACTTTGGCTACATTTCCCATAGAGGATCGCCAATTTGGTTAAATCTTCCTACGGATGATCGCCACTTTGGCTATATCATACAATTGACCAAGAACACATTGCTTTTTTTTTAATAAAAACAATATTGAAAAAATATTTACGGCGAGTAGTGCTAGGGAAGAGAGAGAGAGAGAGAGAGAGAGAGAGGAAGGAAGAAGAGAGCGGGAGAAAGTGAGAGAAGTTGTGATCGTAGTGTGAGCGTTGTTGCTTGCAGAAGAGTTTGCTTTTGTTGCTTCTTTTTTCCTCTCCATAGCCGTGTCTTTCCAGCCGTTACTTGGGACTCTTTGGTGCTCCGTTCTACAGCCGCGATCCTCCTCTTCCGGTGGACGTTATCCGCTTCGCATTTGGTACAGCGGATCGATCTAAAGGAGCAGCTATAAAAAATTTCTACTCCTTGACATCCAGATCTGGCTTCTTCGCGGGCAGGAGTTGCTCGGATTACTACGATTGCTTGTCTTTTGTTCTTGTAAGATCTTCACAAAGAGGGATCTTACTTTTTTTGTTTTTTGTTTGTGCATTTGTGTTTATGTTTTTGATGCATTTGGTTGTGAGAGAGGAGAGGGACGGAAGGACGGCAAGTGGAGAGGGGGTCTGTTTTGTATTTGGAGGGTGTTGGTGCCTGTGTGTTGTGTTAGGTGCGTGCAGGTAGCGCGGCGGCTGTTCTAGTAGCTATATGTATGTTGAACAAATCTTGTATCCATTGTTGGCTGGATGTGAACTAAAATAGGAGAAAGAAAGGGAGGGATAGGAGCAAGAAAGGGAGGGATAGGAGCAGGAGGTTTGTGTAACTTGTAGGAGCAGGCTTTTTTTTGGGTACCTGAGTGAGATCAGGAACCAGTATAGGCGGTCTGAGACTCTTAAAACTGTGAATGTGGTCGCGGATGCTCTAGAGGGCTCCATTTTCTCGCGTCTTCAAGATCCTTTGTAGTCATTAGATCTTTCTGCGCAGGGGAGTCCGATGGGGGGACAATCTCTCATTTACAGCTTTGTGGCAAGCGGCACAAATGTACTCGCAGAGTACACAGCTTTCAACGGGAACTTCAGTACGATAGCTGTGCAGTGCCTGCAGAAGCTGCCCGCCAACAACAACAAGTTCACTTACACCTGTGATCGCCACACATTCAACTACCTCGTTGATGATGGCTACAGTACGTTTTCTCTCTCTCTCTCACTCTCGATCCTCCTGGTCCCTTGGCGATTCTGGCAAGACCACTCTGCGAATGCTGAACGTACCGTTGTAGTTTCTCAAGTCATATGCCCTGAAATTAGACTGCAGAGGAAAATGAACATTACTATCGTGTTTCTTTTCCTTTCTCATGTTTTCTCTGCCCCGTCCGAAATCGAGGATCATCTGCTCTGAGAACTGTTCTGGGGCTGTACACATTCCTGGGTCGTGGCAGCAGAATGCAAAAACGAGATCTCCTAAACAGCGACACTACCAGTCACTCGCTTAGTATGTTCCTGCAGTCCAAAAGTGAGTATTGGTCACTTCATGATATCACATTAGATGTTCCCTGAGCAGATCCTGAAGTCTGCATTTAATTGTGCGTGCATTTGTGATTCAGACGCAGAGATCTGACTGTTGTCTTGCATGCCAAGCTCTGGGATTGCATGGAGCAAGATAATATCATGGCAAAGTAGTGTTCTTCACATTCAGGGTTAAGGTTGGTGTCTTGGCAGGGCTGGATATCAGCAGTTTCTTCCTTGGATGGAATAGTTGTAGATTTAGTGTCTGATCTGAACTTAAACGAGTGAGTTGCTTAGATCTCTTGCGTAATGCTGGCCTTAGGAAAGAACAAGAATTCAGCCCTCCTGTCCATGTTGACTGTTTGATATGATGTGTCTATTTCGTAAATAGTTTCAGGCAATTAATAGTGTAGAACCTTGTCTTGGGTGTCCAGTGAATACTTCCCCATGAGGATAAACTATGGGCATCTCCATTGGTGCTCAGTATGTGACCCCGCACTGGAAATCTTGGATAATGTACAGCAGTTAAATCCAGGGGATTCACTGGAAGACTTCTGTGACCTTGAAAAAATGTGCAGCTTCAGAGCCCTGGAAAAGTCTAATAAACACAGTCAATTCATATTTATTGACTGCTCCCTGTTTTTGATTGGCTAGATAGTTTCATTGGTCCATGTGGGTTGCCATTAGTAGTCTCTCACCTTTTTGTAGTCCCAGTTTCAGTTTTATGGGGCGGGATTGGAAAAAAGGAAGTAACAAAAACTTGGATGTGAGAAATATTTTTTCAGGGTCACATACTGCATCACTGGAGATGCTCTATGAACATGATATGTGCCATTGCATATGGTTTTCCTGGCATGATCTGGTATTGTGGTCTTAGAATGGGAGTTTTCCTTTCAAAGTGAGGTCAAGTTTTTATATTTGGCAGTGAATTTTGCTTCACTTTCAAGATGACCTAGATCATCATCATTTTCCTCACACATGCCAACCAATTTGAGCTTATGGAAGACATGCTTATATGTTTGATCAAAGTTCCATTAATTTGCCTGTTTTTCCTTTCTAGCAATGTTTTTTTGTGCAAACAAGTGACTATGTCTCAAAGATTAGCTGAAAGTGTGGAAGAGATGCCTTGCTTTGGTGCGGAGTGTCAACATTTATTTATTCTGGTATCTTGTTTGTTATGATTTCATTAAGCATGGCAATTGAAATTCAGACTGCATAAGAAAAAATGTGCCTGATTTGGTGAATGTATCCATTGGTCTGTTATGGGAGTATGTTGATATGTTTTTGTGTTGGAAATGGCCTGCAGCATATCTGGTTGTTGCTGATGAAGAGTTTGGTAGGCAAATTCCATTTGCATTCCTGGATCGTGTCAAGGAAGACTTCAAGCGTCGTTACCTTTCTGGGAATGGAGCTGTCACACCTGCTGTAGGCAAGGAATTTGGGTAAGTATCCAGACAGATGGTAACTGACTGGCAATGGGTTTGTGTCTGCAACTAGCTTCTGCAATCCTTTATTGTGCCTCTCGTGCTTAAGCTTCTTTGTCATCCTCACTACCAGAGCTTTTTGGTCAGTTCCAACCTTTTTATTTTGGATTTGATTCAGACCACAGCTGAAAGAGCACATGCAGTATTGTGTGGAGCACCCTGAGGAGATGAACAAGATCTCCAAGATCAAATCCCAAGTGGCTGAGGTGAAAGGAATCATGATGGACAACATTGAGAAGGTACATTCCATTTTCATTCCTTCACTAGTGACATTGCAGCACTGTATGAATCATACAAAATTTTGAGCATGTGTTTAACATCTGTTGATTGCATCTCTTGATCAAACCATCAGCTTGGCTGGAGATGATGTTAATTATGTGCACTTTGCCACCTTTTTACAGGTTCTTGACCGTGGGGAGAAGATTGAACTTCTGGTTGATAAGACAGAAAATCTCCGATCTCAGGTCTCTATAGTGTCTCTATGTCATGGATAGACTGCTTTTCACCATCTAATTCTCAACCTTGCATTCTGGACCTTAAGGACCAACCTGTGTTGTTTTGATCTAATTCATTACAAGTAGTTTTCAAATATGGTTATATCTTCGCTGGGTTGAGAAGGATGATATGTTTGGATTGCAGGCTGATAACTTCCAGCGACAAGGGAAGCAACTGCGCCGCAAGATGTGGTTCCAAAACTTCAAAGTGAAACTAATTGTTCTGGCAATCATCATTGTTGTCATCCTCATCATTTATCTGTCTATCTGCCATGGCTTTATCTGTCATTCTGGCAGATCAAATGGAACCTGAAATCTTCCCTGCGTAGGCAATTCCACATGTAGCATCTTGCCTGCATGGGAAGCAATTTGACATTTCCAAGTACTGAAATTGTCTAAGATCCCCCCCTTTTTTTAGCATCTCTGAAGGTGCCATTTTCCTCCTCCCATTTCCATTTCTTCTTTGCAGAATTCCATTTCCAGCTTCTGTACAGGACTTGGATTTGAGGGTTCAGCCAATGTTTGGTATTGTTTAGGTGGAGGATAATGTTTCTGAAAGAGGGCACCTAGGTCCACAGCATAGTGGGAGAGCAGCATCACCCTTGCTCTTATGGAGTTAGTTGCTAGCTTTGATTCTCTACAGGCTGTTCACCCTGGCATCTATGGCTAAGGTAATCAAGTTGGCCACTTTAGTTTTGGACATGTGTGCGTTGTGGGTTAAATTCCTAAGAAGAGGTATTTTGGACCTTAAAAGTTGGCACGTGTGCCTTAATGTATTTTCTTGATGTTCTGATGCTATCCCCATACGCATGCCAGTGTTATTGTGCATGTACAGTCAGGAGTTGAGAACTAATGAGTTGGAACACTTTTAGCAGCATGATAGTTTGTACAGTCAGGTATGCTTTTTACGCTTTCATACAATCTATCCTCTTCATTCTGCACACATTTCAAAATGTTGTTGATATATCTTCCTTGCATGTCTATAACTGTACTGTTTTGGGCATTCATTTTTGATCCATATTAATGGGCGACCTTTCTTGGCTGGTGTGGAAGAGACTTGCCTGCATGAAAAGATCCTGTATATTCCTCAGCCTCTGGTCTGGGAGAAGTGTTTTTTGCTCTTGCATGATATCCTGGTTGTGGTATTTTATGTGAGATACATATATGTTTGTATGTTTGTGTATACAGTATATATGTGTACACGGGTATTCAGTTAATGTAAAATTCATGAGAGTTTTATATCCATGTATACTAGTGTGGCCTGTCACTTGGCCCGAGTGTTACCACATCCTCAACTGATTTTTCCTTCCAAAACCTGGTTTTTTGGAGTTTAGTTTGAGTTTTCAGCAGCAGAAATCAATTGAAAATCAATATCTCCCGCATTCTGGAACCATATAAATTCCATTAAATCCTGCTCATCGAGATCTTGTCAACAACACCAAAAGCACATTCCAATACCTTTGAAGTTTTCAGCTATGATTTAACTTAATTTTCAGTGAAGAAATCATTCAATATTAAAGAACTTTTGAGTCCAATTGTCATGGAACCGAGCCCATGCACCCCTCATCATTGAAAGCTTTCTGAAGACACCAAGAACATGATCTGAAGCATTCTGGTTTGGTGAAACTCATAACTGCAAAACAAAACAAACAAACTACCTTCCTTCATAAATAGATATATACACAACACATGTACATATTCCTGCCTGTGCCAACTGAGTAGACAATTGAGTAGAAGCAGGAAGCAGAAAGCTGGATTTTCGAGAATGTATTGATTATTAAGTTTTCAACAAGGTGATACTTCTGCAAGTTTGTAAACACAAGTTCAAGTCAAGTTGTGCTAGGGCTCATGAGTTTTGAATGTGAACTTTGATTGAGGAGTTTCAAAACTTTTGAAAGTTGGAGCTTTCAAAAAAGACATTATAATGTCTTATCACATGCTTTATTTGAAGGTCATTTGACTCTGTTTCAAAAAAATTTAATAATTTAAATTTAAATTGCTAGTTTGATTCTTAACACTTTTAGAAACTCATAACTTGAGCTTCATATTTCCAAATGGAAAATGTGAGCTCATTTTCAACATCTACACTTGAAGAGCTTTGATAAGCTTTTATTGTGATGTGAACAACAACATGTCCACATAAAATACATGACAAAAATAAATATTTTCAAAATTGTTTAATCTATTCAATAATCATGTACTTCATGATTTGAAATTAATTTCATTACGAAATCACTTACACTATTGTTCATTATAGATGGTACATTGGAACTTTTGAAAGGAACATTTTAAATCAATGTCATGTCTTTACATTTAATTAAAAGCATTACAAAATGAAATGTAACTACTTGTGTTTGCCTAGCATATAATATGAGTACTAATATTGAAAAACATGCAAGTTGGGTCTGTCCTTAAGGCAAAAATTCTAGCCTTATATCACAACTAGCTTGGTATTCGGACATGAATTAATCTCAGGTGTAATTGTGTTATATTTGTTAACCTCTAGGTATAAAAAAAAGAACTAAAACCAAGACTAGTCTAGGTATGTTCAAAAGTTGATAGTAGATACTAGTCCAACATTAATAATCATGAAATTAAATATGTGAAATTTATTATATATTTTCACATGTAATTAATATAACAAAATATATTGTAGTTGAATTTATGCCCTAAATTAAATATTTATTTATTTTTTGAAAAAATAGTTCCAATTAAAAATTATATAATTAAATAAATGATGAAATTAAAATAATCAGATGGAATTTTTTACTTTACATTTTAATTTTAAAAGAACAATAAAAACGATATAATGTCTATACATTGCATTATTAAATTCATTATAATATTCAATGTAAGTATCAAACTAAAAAAATGAATAAAATTAAACAATGAAATGAAAGACATGTGAAGTCAACATTATTATGAATTAAAATAATTACATAAAAATACTTTAATGTGAAAATTTTAAAAACATACATGTGTTTATATTTATGCAATCACATTATTTATCATCAATTGATGTTGTGGTTGAGTGATTAAGGATTTATCTTGTGGTTGTGGAGGTGGGAAGTTCAAATATCATTTGTGACATCCTATAGTTATTATGAACCCTAAATTCATATACCAATTTGGCAAGGGAAAAAAAACAAAACAAAAAAACACATATATACACTATACAAACACACACATGTATTCATAAGGTCTAATGAAAAATTGCAAGTCCAAATAGCATGGTGACCTATTACAGTTTAGTCACACTATATTATATATAAAACTTAACAAGTGCATTTTTTAAAGGAGTCCAAGTAGTGGGTCCAACCATCTACACATTGTGATGACATGTCAATAATGTAACATAAAATTTCTTAGTATTATTATTAGAATAGAAAATAAAATATATATATTTTTACAATATTCTTATTCTTCCATGTTGATTAGCCTATTTTAAAATCTATTTTGATGTTTCTGCGTGTTCTGACTCTGTTTTTTTGCAGCATTCTGTTAGCGCCAAGTGATAAGATCAAGAGAAGAGACAAATGTTATTCTTGATGGTAAATTTGTTTTTTAAAGTTCAACAATCAAACAGACTACTATTTGTTAACAAGTGAGGTCCAAGTACGAATGCTGCAATTTATAGATCAAATGTAGCTGGTTTTGAGAGACACACAAAGAAATCAGACTTCTTAAGTTAAAAGAACAGTCCTGATAGTCCAGCTTGTGCAACTCCAGAATTGGAGAACCAATGTTGCACGGATAGAAGCCACAGGTAAAGGCCAGAAAGGAAGAAGCTTCAGAAGTGAAAAAGCTCAATGTGAAGATAGGAGAGGAGGTGATTATCAACAACATCACAGTCTGCAATGCAATGGGCAAAGCATGACTAGGAAAACAGAAAATCTGGGATTCTGGAGAAAGAATTTACATCAGACTGCCTTTCATATTTACAGCCAGAATTGACTTCATCTCCCTCGAAAAGATGTGATGGCACGCCCACCTGAAGTAAGATGGTGTTCCTGGGTCTATAAGTACAAAACTGGGTAAACCCCATGTTATGTCATGTGGTTGTAGTTCACCTTTTGGATCATAGTGCCTGCTTTGGGGAGTCACAGAGAAACCTCTAGGTTGAAAACATAAAGTCAATAGTCTCACCATCTCTTGGTATGGTACATCGCAGTCTATGATCAGCAAAGTCAAGGTGATGACAATTGAAAAGGCTTTAGCATCCCATCTCAAAATCCCAGTGCTGTAACAACTTTTGCATGCTCATTGAAAAACTCAGTTACATCTACTTAATCGGAATCACCTTCCTGTTTGCCAAGAGTGCTTGGATTTTCAATGTCTAACTTGCGAGTCTGGCGATTGAAGAGGTCAGCAATATCTGAAGGTGAGCTTGCAGTCTCAGGGATCTTGTCCATTCTCACTGAAATGAATCGAGGGAAACGCATGGAGATCCCACGAGTTGGATGAACAAGACCAATTCCTGCCTGATGCACAGGTGATATTGTAAGATCTGCATACAGTTGAAAGGGAAATAGCAGAAACCCCAGTTAAACTTTTGTGGATCTGGTCCAAGAATGAGTAACAGTTTGATCTCAATGACAAGGGATAGGAGACACTATGAGGACCTTACCAGCACCAGCAATCTCCCAAACCACTTTAGTAGAAAACCACACATCACATTCCTCCCCTGTTTGATAGTAAACTGGCTTCCTTGGTAGCAAATGTCCCTCAGAAAAAAATAATTTAGTCTGTCATCCAAAGAAAAACCCTTGTATTAGATGCAACCTCTTGTTTAAGTTAAACATCACAAGGAATGTCAAAACAGCAATCATTCCCTTTCCGAAACAGTCTCTTTGGCCACAACTGCAGTTCATGAAAACAGTGGATAGATACTGTTGTCCTCAGTATTTCACAGTGAGATGACCCACCTCTTTATAAAAAGCATCAGAGAAACCTGACATAACACGACAGACACTCTGATACTCCTCACGGTCAGGGTCGTAGCATGCCAACAAGTATGGGCTGTACCTGCAACCACTCTAGCAGGAGACTTTTATACTGTCAGGCCACCACTTTCGTCAGTCTTAAAACCAAACCTGCAAAAGCTTGGTTCAACCTCTATTTGTTAGGAACAAGTTGTATACCATATTTTCATATCATGAAACTTTGCAACCTGCTACTATATCAGGATTCTCTACTGTATTAGAGTCACTTGCCAGCCAGCTTTGCGGCCGTTGCCATGCCATGCTCCTATGGGCACTAGATCCAAAGTATCATGTAATCCTTCCACGTAGTCTCTCTTTACCTGTAATAACCCAGTGATACCAGTTTGCTGGTTATTAAGTGAAGGAAATTAGCTCAATGAAGTGCAACACATGAAAGTAGAAATAGCAAGCAAATAGCTGTTCCCAACATCACATGAGATCCTCAACTGATATGGGCCACATTGGACTGTACCTTCAGCCAGGAATCTGATCTCTTGGAAGCCATGTAAGTGGCATCATCATCAAGAGACTTGCCCATGAGCCCTTCACAAGAGGAAGCCAGTGCCTCCTCAAAAAATGAAGTCAACCTCTGCAAAGTTGTTTCAGAGTCTGGCTGAGCATCAGGTGCTTCCACCTTCATCAATACCAAGAGAAGCAGTTACAACAGAGGTAATGCACATATAGATTTGCGACTTGTGACTGAGCAATTGGAAGAACTCAGTCAGAAATAACAAGGAAACTGGATGCTGAAAGTACTTCTTATCAGATGCTTAAGGACTTTTGCTGTTGAGAGGGATGGACTCACTGTGATCTCACTGGCATAACAAAAATATCCAGACCTCACATTGGGAAACAGTTCCTGCATGCCTGCAATGCAGCAGACAAAGTGAGGGTGGGTCAATAACCAAACTACAACTGTCTTGGCACTTGTTGAGAAAAATTATACCAAACCAGATTGTGAAACTTTCAATCAAGGTGACTACAACAGGGCTGTTGAACTACAATACGACTTGAAACTATGTAACATGACACAAGTTATGTGCATTTTCCTGAGTTCCTTACATTTCCGTCTTTTTCGCAGAGGATTCTTTACAAGCCTACATCACAGAAAACCAAAGAGTACATGAATGGGATTAGACTCCTACTCATGATACTAGAAAACTGAGGCTATTCACAAGATTGTCAGAATCTCAAGACAAGAACGAGACAAAGGTATTTACAATATCTGTCTATGAAATTGCAGAGAAGCCTCCAAAACAATAATTTAAACATAACATGACAATGAGTGCAGTCATAACCTTACAAGAGTTGCTCACAAAGTGTCAGACAATCACCTTCATTATAAATAGCACTGCCATGACTACCCACTGACTTCATTAGCTTTGCACAGTGGGTGTAGATAAGTTTATGAAAATTTGTCCAGGAAAGTACTTACAATTCACCATTGGCAAACATGAGGTCGAACAAGAAAACACAAACAGAGACCTGTCCACAGCCATACTCAGCTTCAGTCCACAAGGATGGGAGGAAGAGACAAGAGTGGCAGGAGAATGATTGCTGACTAAATATGCGACAATATATCTCTACATACCTTTCAGCATGGAAGTGTTATAGAAACAGAACCTACAAGAGTCATTTGTGAAAATAGAGCACACCAAAACAATATAATCAGCCTCACCTTGATATTTTGGACATTGATGATGCCCCCATCCCGAGTACCCCTTTCTCGAGTGCTCAAATGTTGGAAAGCCATCAGCTTGTTCCCATTCTCCCTGTTGACAGCTACCACCTGCAACTCAAAAGCCCTTCACCCAACTATGACATGGACTTGTGGAGAGACAGAAAGCCAGACAATGGACAACAGCTCAGAAAGCCAATGGCCCAATCAAAATCAGAAGTCATCAGAAAGAGAAAGCAAGGTGTCCATTGTCACCTCAGCATCAATGATGAAAGAACTTGTTTGGGGCTGCATAGCTGCTCGAACAATATCTGCAACATCTGGGAAACGCGAGGTGGAGTCATCACCATTACGGGAAAAGATTCGAACTGATCCATCAGGCTGCAGGTGAATCTGTGCTCGCTGCCCATCATACCTGCAAATAAGGGGTCATACAATCATTGTTATACATGAGATTGCAGAGAAATGTCCACAACAATGCTTTGTGGATAACACAACAATGAGTACAGTTGGAACCTTATGAGAGTCACTTACAAAGTGTTAGACTATCACCTTCATTGTGAATAGCAGCGACAAGCTGCCATGACTACCCACTGACTTCATCAGTTCCTAACAGTAGTGTAGATAAGTATATAATAATCAGCCCAAAATTTTGGGCAAACCATCATGCAAGTTTATCTGCATTGAGAGTTTCTATCACTTTTCTGGAAGCAGCAGGAAGACTCAGTCATGATGTTGGCAAGCACTCAAGAGACATGGCCAATAAAAAAAGTCAGTAGTATCCTCATTCACAGTGCAGCCTTCTTGTGAGGGCAAGGCTTGTAACAGTACAACCATACAATCATATGTAGTTTAGTACAGAACAAATGGCTCCATACAATCAATAAGCAAAAAGAAAACTCAAGCTCTGCTTGGTCCATATTCCAAGAAGGAAGTCAGAGTCAAATGGCACAAGACCTCCCAGAAATATATTAAGATAATGTCAGGTTTCACAAATCAAAGATTTAAAAAAATCATGGGCCAGTCTACTCATATGTCAGATATCTCAAAGTCAAGCAACGATCAAGCACACAGACATTGGTGATATTGAATTGCCTCTTCCATTGGATGACAAGCTTGGTGACTCTCAATTGTTGCTATGTTAAAACTGGTGAAGGAGTTCAAGTGAGTGACAAATTACTTGTATTCACAGCTGAAGGCTTTCCCCTGAAATCGTTTTACCACCTCTGAGATGCCATTAGTGATCCTGCCATGTGGTCCAGTCATTAGTTAGTAAGTAAGGCCCCTGAAAGGAGAAGTACAACATGGCAATGACAGACACAAGATACACAGATAACAGGTGATGAGATAGAGGCACATACTTTGCAAGCATTGGCTTGATGGGAGTCCCCAAAGACACTCTCACAGTTGAAGCCAATGACTCGGTTCCTTCACTAATCAACATGGGAACCAGCAAGTCCTGCATGTGCAAGGGCCAAAGATGAACTTCACGTTACTGTGCAAAATTGGTGCTAATCTCTCCACAAATCCAGAGTTCAATAAAGTTTTGTAACACAAAGATATAGGTTGTATCATGCATCCGATCACAGACCAGATTTGGAAGAAAGTTGTATGCCTCTACAACTGCTGATGCTGCTTCCTGTGTAATCACCAGAGTAATGCTCAGAACATAAACATCACATATGGCCAACTATAATTTCACAATAAGATGAAATCAAACTCAACTACCAAAGGAGGGATAGTTAATGGGTATGCCTTTCAAGTGCATAGGGTGACACCTCCCATGCAGACCAAGAGAATCAGAACCCAGGAACTCAATAAAATCAGTTGGTGTACTGACCAGAGGGCTGTCTTTTCGACACTATCAACCCTTCACATCTCTGGGAGACCCACAGCTAAACAATATTTGTAGTCTGACTCCAAAATCCCATTCTACCAATGAGAGGAGACACAAAAATCTTACAACCAAAAGCCTTGTGACAAGTGACAGCATTGGTGGATTTTTACTAAAGCAAGAAGCTAACCTGAAGCTTTGCCTTCAAACTGGCCTGGGCCTTGTCTACAGGAAGATCCGAGGGAAGACTGCGATGAAAGACAACAGCCTGAGCCAAAGCAGGTAGCATTGTTCCCATTGTTGCACCTATCCTCATGTTTTGCACCTGGAAAGTTTCAGAAGCTTAAAGACCCTGGGTACCCTTGGCCCCTAATTTGTGGCTTGGGGTCTTTGGAAAACATTTCAGATAACAATACAAATCTTTGAGCAAGAACAGGGAGAACATGAACTATAGTAATCTGCAAGTGCATTCACATGAAGTCATGTAAAGAGAAAAGGTATATTGAGTCAAAATTTCATCCCTGACCAGTCCATGGAACAGTACAAGTAAATGAGACAAACCCATAAGAGAAGGCTAAGTAAATCAGCAATCTGGGGCTTGCAGCATAATACTGCATATATCTCCTACTTAGATGCATAAGAATCTTACCAATGTGCGTACAATGTACTTGGTCTCCTTCTCCCTACAAGCTCGAATAAGTTCAAGTACTAAAGCCTTTTTGCGAGCTCCACTTCCACTTCCTGTCTCTTTGCTGCACACTGAACAGTTACTGAAAAAGTCTGCAATTTGCTTTCACATCTTCTCTAACTAAATTTTCTGCACACTTAACATAGGCAGCTGCATACCACTCCTTCAGACTAAACTTTACCCAATAAGATTCTACATTGCTATTCCCACACACCTTTGGCCACAGCACAGGCAAAGACACACATGATAAATCCTAGAAAGTCTTTCAAAAGGATATACTTGCTCCCTCAGTTACCAAAGCACACTGACAAGATACCAGATTACTCTACATGGAACTGACAATATGAGAAGGTCTTGTGTACCTTATTTGATGCAGGGTGGAAAAAACTTGACGGATGCGGAGAGCTGGTGGTGGCCTCAACATGGACTGGTTCTGCCGACATGACTGTGCAACATCACCTAGTAACATCCTACCATTGAATTGCATGTGAAGAATATTCTACAATCCACAAAATGACCTATTCACTTCTCTCTGTTTGGGAACAAATTTTCAACTGGGTGTAGAAAAATAAGATGAGTCCTGAAATCTATAGCAAGTGGATATGCAAAGAAAACACAAAGAAGACAAAGCTGCATATCTCCTCCTGACATGAATATCATCTGAACCTTTTTTCTTCTTGATGAAGAAAAAGTAAATTTGCAACCTACCAAGGTCCCCCATGATGTTATACATCTCCCTCAGCTTTGCTCTTTGGGTTCCAGTTGCGTCACTAATTGCAGCCGCTACTGTGCTGCCTCCAATATTGAGATCCTTCAGACAATTCAAAGCAAAGATAAAGCTACCACAACAAGTTAAGCACGCTACATAGCAGTCTAAAGACAATTCATTCTCAAATCAACCACTGACACAAGGTTTAAGGAAAACTACTGTGCCAGGAAGAAAACTCCATCAGCAAATATGCCAAGAGAGGCTTACAGTGTTCTCAAAACCAGGAGCAATACCATTGGTTGCAAGATAGATGGCAGGGAGTACATCCTCTGGTGATAAAGCCAATAAACTGTACAAGCAAAAAATGTACACAAAGTCAGTAGAGCAGGTAACCAAGCATTTGCATGTAAAAGTGTAAAGAGTTATAAAAGTGATGGAGAAAACTTGAATACACTTTATTCTAGATGATTCAAACCTGCTGAAACATTTGCTAAATCTGATCACATGCACAAAGTGTACATAAAGAAATGCACAACTGGTCACAAAGATATGTAACCCAATCCCTGGATATTGACATGGAGATCTGCGATCCCAGAATCTGCTAATACAGGATAGAAGCACACCTCCGGAACATGTTGCAAAGCATATCAAGAGTCCTCAGGCGCCCACTTTCCTGCTCCACCAAATCAAAGGTACGTGCCAGGTGGAGATAAGGAGCAGGCTCCCCCATCCTCCAGCAGGCTGCGAGATAAGGATCGATCAAAAATATGAGATGCTCCTGCTCTGCATTTCTTATTCTAACAAAATCTGATGTTACATGTGCGTCCCCCCCAGGTGTTCAAAAGTTCCACCCACATAACCTTGACTATTGACAGGATTTCTTGGCTGATAGATCCACTGAGTCAACTTGTTCCTACATTCTGAGGATTATGTGCTCCACCTTCTTTTCCAAGGATATCCATATAATCACAGAAGGAAGAATGGTCAGCTAATTTGTGACATGCCAAGGAGAGATGGACCAATTGACAATAGTATACAAGGCTTGAAATGATTACAAACCATGTGCTATTGGATTGTATTTGCCTACTGGCAAAGCAATAGAGCCACCTGGCTTCTGCTCTGAGGCTGGATCACTTGTTGGGTGAACATGTGATTGCACCTTGGACATTGAGCACATGATCTCAGCTGAATTGCCACAAGAACTTGCTAAGCCTGCTCCCATGTCTACAGTAGTTAGCCTGTCTTTGCCACCCTCTACTTCTGATGACAATGCCACTCTCTGTTGATCATCTTCACTGGTTGCATCAATATCCCGAGTGCTTTCAGAAATAATAGGAACACACGGTGGAGATTGTCCCCTTTCAGAGCCCAGATTTTCCCTGTAGTATAAATCTAAGGCCATGCCTACATCTCCACTTGCATTTTGAAGAAATACTTGAGCAGCTTCTTTGGTTATGTTCCCAGCCAGGACTGACAGGAGCTGGTCCACTTTGTCATTACACTCGCCCAAGTCTTTCTCAGTGCTTGGCAAAGACTTGCCAACAATTTCCTCAACTGGAGAGGTCACAACATCAACTACGTCACCATCTCGTCTACTTGGATCAACTTCTGTCAAGATATTTGGCCTTTGCACTGCTGGGGGGCTGTCCTTGCCTCCAGTCAAGCTGACTGACTGAATCTCTTCGATTTGGGTGCTGCTAACCTGATTGTCAACACCTAAACCATTTATGCTTGGAGTAAACTTTGGGGCTACTTTCTCAAAAAAGTTCAGGATTGTTGGCTGCAACCCTTGCTTTCTCCTTTGAGGTGGAAGAGCCACTGGTGCTTTTGACTTACTTGTTCCAGTTCTAGTAGAGGAACGTGAGTGGGATTTAGTGTTAGAATTTGAAACCTTGGATAATTTTTTTGTTCCCACCTTCTTTCCATTTTGGCTATCTTTAGGGCTTGCTAATGGTGTTAACCATACCTGGCTTCTCTCAAAAGACTCAATACTCTGGCTCTCTGCTACAGCTACACTTCTATTATCTTCCCTAAAACTCAAAGAAATTCCTAAAGATACTCCAGTTTCCGTTGCTTGGCCAGTAACTCCAGCATCATCTTGCACGGATTCTTGTTCATAATACAGAGAGACTGCCACATTCACATCCCCTTTGGCTTGCTCTAGCAGCATATCAATCTGAGCATCACTAAGGCAAATTGGAAGGATCATCTTCAGCTGGTCCTTCTTTTCTACGTGAGACAACCTGCTAGATGGTACTCCCAAATCCATTAAACTTGTCTCTGGAGTTCGCAATCCAACCCCAATTCGACTATCAATAGCCATGGCAGACACAGTACATTTGCCACTTTCTTGAGTCTTCTGTTCAGGAATTGTGCCTGAACCTGTTTAGCACATTCCAGAAGGATAATCATATACACAGATCCAGAACAAGGAGCAGGCACTGCAGAGGTTACAGGGAATTAAAAAACACAATGATAGCTAGCAGCATTTCAGTTATTTAATAAACCCTAAACCCTACACTCTCTGACACTATCCCAACACTCTCTTACTATGTAAAGAGACAAAACAGCCAGGGCTTTACTTTTACCAAATAATCATAGTCTAACCTCTTTGAATCACCAGGTCATTTTGAGTCCTTTCTCCTCCAGTCCCTGCACTGAGTTCTTCATTGTCCCGGCGACGTTTTCTTGCTCCTCTTCCAAATGCTGCCTTAGGTGGCAGCTGATAGCTTGTCTCTGCACCTAGATCAGAAGGTGAAAGACCAAAAGCCAAGAATTATAAAGAGACTTATGCCTCTCTCACTTGCCAAAGAAAGAAAGATTTATGACAGCTCAATCAACAAACAAAAAAAGACCAAATGAAAGTAAGTATGCATGTCCATCTCTTCCTACTTTAGAGGTCAAAGTTAACTTACTATTCTCTGGGCAGTTCTGAACTTTATTTGCAGAATCTGCTTTTGTTCCACCTGCTCCAACAGCCTTGCTTGCAGAATTTCCGCCCCCAAGAGAGCAGGCTTCCAGATCAGCTTGCTCTCTCTTCCCATTGTTGCTTTCTTTGATAACTGCCTTCTGACTGAATCCTCTCAAAAACTTTTTCTTGCTAGCTGTTTCATCTACTAGGTTTCGAAAGTGCATTCGCATTGCGGCCACTGCTTTGCCCTCCATCCCCTTCCCTTCAAGCCCAACAGTGGGAATGATCTCTTTAGGCCTAAGAAAGGCAATAAATTCTCTAAGTTCATCATAATTCGAATGCTCACTGTAGGGCACTAAGTGAATCTCACAGGCACCTTTTCTCTTCACAGAAAACACCTTCTTTTTTATTTCATAAGTCCAACCAGTTGGGACAAAGCCAACCACTCGACTGAACCCTGAATCTGTCAGGAGGTTTTCCATATTGCCAAAATTTGGTCGAAAATAGGGCCAAGTCTCCCCCAGAAAATTCCATCCCACAACATGGACATTTGTTGCTGATGGATCTGTTGTGAAAACCCCAATATTCTCCAGATTCAAACACTTGAGAATTGAGAGCTTTCTCTCATTGACATACAACAAACAATTGCACTGCTTTGCAACTGCTGTAAGAATTTTCTCCTTCCCAATCACATAGGTTGATATCAGAAAAAGGGTGGTAGATCTGTCAACAGACACCATTTGAGAAATCTCTCTTCTGTAGGAATCTTCACTGGCAGGAGCACTTTCATCAAAGCCATCAACCTCTTCAGGCCTTTCCTGCTCTTCTTCTCCATCATTGCTCAAATCTCTGTCAACTTCTCTACTAGCATACTCCAAGGCATGAAGGGTAGTCTCAGATGCCCTCGTGTTCTTGTTATCTGCTTCATTTCCATTGATCGCTTTCACCTCAGAGTCCATCCTTTCACTATCACCTCCTCCTTGCATCATCAATCTATGGATAGTCTCTGCCACATACTGCACAGACTCGCTTTGGCTGGGAAAGACGAATTTAGGGTTACAGTAGGTGGTGTCCAGAAAGACGGCATCGGCTCCCACGAATTCACACAGAGGAGATGATACCTGTTTCATGGAGTGCGAGAAACGCATGTCACCGGTATGAACATAACGACGAAATTCCTTAGAGGAGCAGCCCCTGCCGCCCGTCTTCTTCTCAAGCAAGGCGAGGGCGTCGTCGTCGTCGTCGTTTTCTTCTTCAACAGGCACTCGGAAAAGGAACTGTACAGCACCGGGGCAGTGATTTGCATCCACCAGAATCACGTCAACACCATCAATGCAGAAATTCTCATTCATGGCGAGCGAGACCACAAGCGAATCCGGTACTTTCAACGACAAACGAAGCAAGGAAGCGGTAATCTCCGAGCAGAAGATGAGTCCCTTGTTCCACAGAGGAGTGATTCCAGTGTAATGGTCACTATGGAAATGCGACAAGAAATACGCCACTGCAAAAGGACCAGCTACTCGGAATCCATCAACAATGAACCTCGTTCCCGGGATACGCTTGGTGGTTGGAAAATTGGGTGGGAAACTGGGAAGAAGAAGAAGAAGTGGCTTCTCTTCTTCCTTCTCCTGACCCATGTCCGTTGTTTTCTGCAATGGTAAGTTTTTGATCTCAGCAGCTGCTACTACAGAAGACTCCGATCCTTCGCCAAATTCCGCCAGCGCCCCCAAGCGCTCCAACGCTGCTCGATATCGCTCACGCGAATTGATAACTCTGCTCCCGGACATGACTGCCGCCATTGTTGCTGCATTTGCAGAAGTCGCAAACGAGAGCGCAGCAGCAACACTGAAGAAGAAGAGGAAGAAGAAGAAGAAGACGAAGAAATTGCAACGCAATTGCACCACAAGGTACTGTGTGACTTCAGGTAGGTACAAAAATTAGTACCTACTCCAGATTTGGGTAACCCTAATTTCAGGGGCTGGTAGGTACTAAACGCAGTGTCACTAGTCTAAAAATGGCAATTCCAACCCGTTTTATTTTTTTAAAAAAACAAAAGTGGCGAATTTGGGGGATTTTTTTTTTAAAAAAAAATTCACAAGACTAAATAAATAAATAAATAAATAATCTTTTGATATATTCAACTTTCTGATATGAAATCTTCAAAATTAATTAATTTTCCTATTCTACAGAAATATGTGTGTTGGACTGCAGTATATTGTTAAATACCTACGAGAACTTTTTATTTAAAAAATACGGCGATTCTTCAAATCGCCAATAAAATAATTATTAAAAAAAAGAAGCACCATGCGATCCACCACTGCTACGTTCCCGAGAGAGTGTTCTCACTGCGTTCCCCAAGCGGCAGGTCCTGCAGCAGCAGTCAAGCTGCTCTTTGGGCTGTGGACGGTGTCGCGTGTTCGGCGGTCTTGTGCTTCGCTCTCTGGAGGGACAGAGAAAGGGTTTTTTTTTCGGTCGGTCCTGCTTTTCGTAAATCCCTGTTGTCGCAAATCGTTTTGAAGCAGCAGCATCAACACAGCAGCTATGGCGCCTGAGAATTCCAAGGACAGCCACGCGATGGATCAAGATGTCCAACCTCCGCCATCCAAGTTGCTTCCCAAGGAAGCCAAGAAGAAGAAGGAGGAAAAGAAAGACGAGGATCTGGTATGATGATAATGATGATGATGATGATGATGATGTGCTTCTTCACTTGCTGTTACTCTCTCGTTTAGTTCTTGTAAAATCCAGGACTGAATTTTCAGGCGGGTTCTTCTTCTTTGGTCATAGTAAGCACGCAATCTTTTTGCAGCTACTGAATCGTGTCAAGACCTAATCTGTAGTGGAAAGACTTTGTTTATTTGCGTATCTATAAGATCGGCTGCCACCCTATTTTGAACTTGAGTTTCAGAATTGCTGTAGAGATGTGTTGCGGGTTTTAGAGTTGGATTTCTACAAGAGTGATTGATTGATGAAGGTTTTCAGTTTGCCAGGAAGATTTAGGTTTAGGGTTATTGTGTGAGTCAAAGGTGTTACCTCATCGTCCAGCACATGAGACCAGACGTTTTCGTTTGCTGCTGAATTGTTTTCCCCCTTTTCACTAAGATTGTCTGATGATGCCCTAAGTCTTTTTTGTTTATTATTCTGTCCTTTATAGACTCTTGTGATTGGCAATTGAGGTTATTTGCCGCATGTGCTACCCTGAGTTCTAAGTTCATGCTTTTTGTCACTGAAGTTCTGTGTGACCAACTTGCAGTCAGAGGAGGACCTTGCCCTTAAGCAACAACTTGAGCTCTATGTGGAGAGAGTGCAGGATGGAGACCCTGCAATTCAAAAAATGGCACTTGAAGCCATGAGGTATGCAGTTCAACATCCCTTTACATTTGGTTGGTGTCCTGCAGCTCTTTTGAGTCCATGCAATGCAGCACTCTATAACACACCTACTTTAGAGTTCATGCTGAGAGAAAGACGAAGTAGTTGACTTCTTTTTTGAGGATCATCTTCTGATACAATCTCAAATTTGTAGTTCTGAGAACGCAAAAGGTGTCTGTAATTTCTGGATTAGGGCACTCATATTTGTGTGGAAAAAATTTCAGGCAAGAAATCAGGACAGCTACAAGCTCAATGACATCTGTTCCTAAGCCATTGAAGTTTCTTAGACCACATTATGGCACACTGAAGAGTTATTATGAAAAGATGGTTGATTCAGAGCTGAAGGTAGTTTGCCTTTGAAATTACTCTTCCTGTTTCTGTGATGGGATCTCTAGCTTGACTCAATAATATGGATTAAACTGTTGTCTTTTATGTTTGTTCATCAATGCATTGGGAATTTTGTTGATTCAGAGCCTGAAGGTAGTTTGCCTTTGAAATGACTCTTCCTGTTTCTCTGATGGGATCTCTAGCTTGCCTCGATAATATGGATAGACTGTTGTCTTCTATGTTTGTTCATCGATGCATTGGGAATTTTGTTGATTCAGAGCTGAAGGTAGTTTGCCTTTGAAATGACTCTTCCTGTTTCTCTGATGCGATCTCTGGCTTGACTCAATGAATATGGATGAGACTGTTGGCTTCTATGTTTATTAATCAATGCATTGCGAATTTTGTGACAGAAGTTCTTGTGGGGCTGATGAGTATTTTCTGTGCTTGGCAGAGATACCTGGCAGATGTCATCTCGGTGCTTGCCCTCACCATGTCAGAAGATGGGGATAGAGTAAGTTGTCCTTATCAAGTGCCCTTTCTTTTTGCCTGTTTGACATCTGCTCAAACAGTTTCTCCTATTCTATCTTCAGGCCAAGATTTGAGTATTGCAGACATTGTTTCACTATTCCACCTCAATACTTTGACAAAGAGCATGTGTCTCCATTAATGTCTTGGCTACAATTTATGATGAATAAAGGAATCATTGCTTTAGAGTAGTGTGGCTATAACTTTACTTACTGCTAATGTGCTATTTCCTTTGCAGGAAAGCTTGCGCTTTAGATTGCAGGGGTCAATTGGAGATATAGGTTCTTGGGGCCATGAATATGTCCGGTGAGATCTCTTTGACTTAGTATCTTTTCTCTGTTTGATCAGCAACCTATTCAAGATTTCCTTTTTATTATTCAAGAAGGTGTTCTGCAGTTACGATCTCACTCACATCTTCAATGATCTGGATCAGCAGTCCCTGGGAACTTCTTGTATGTTTTATCTTTATCTCTGATAGTACCAGGTCTTGACTTACTGGCTGTGAGGAGATGCTTGTTAGGTTGCTCAACAGAACAATAGTTTGGTCATCTTCATAACTTGCAATTCAATCTCTTCTCCTCAGGAACTTGGCTGGAGAGATAGGCAATGAGTTTCAGCAACGTCAGGTACTTCTTTTATCAGTAGGGCTTTGGATTTTACTGTTAGATTTTTCTTATTGGTATGCAGAAATAACTTGACTGCTATAAGGTTTTGTGTTGCTTAGTGTATTCTCTCCAAACTCATTACACTTCCTGTACATGCTGTAGTGATTAAATTCTTTTGTCCCAACACTGCAGACTGATGAGCAACCTGTGGATGATCTTATGGATTTAGTAAAGCAGATTGTTCCATTTCATGTGAAGGTATGAAGGGTCCACTTTCACATTTGACAAATGTTGTGTATGTACTTTGCAGTTGCTTGTGGTGAGAAGATAGAGTAAACTGTTATGTAATCACCTATTTCTGGAGCTGTCTTTATTGGATTTATGTCTGTTTTCTCCATGGTCTTGTTTGGGAGTTTTAGTACAGTGGTGGTACTTTCTGGTCTCTCTCACAATGTGTATTGTTTGAAAAATTGCAGCATAATGCGGAACCAGAGGCAGTGGATCTTCTTATGGAGGTATGGAAGCATACCTTGTTTAGTCAGAATATCCTGTCTTTTGAAGGACGAAACTGTTATTGTCCTTAAGAATGGACTCCATATTAGGGGAGGGTTGTCTTGGTGTTTTCATGTCTGGTCTTCTTTCAGTATGGTGATATTGTCTCAGAGTGATGCTTAGGGATTCAACAGTACTCAGGCTTGCCCTTGCAGACCAGGAAGTGGTTCTTTGTCAAGCTGGCTGCAGCTGCCACATGCACACACACATACACACTCTCAGCATCTCTGTGTTTGCTAGATTTTTCTCCTGCTGTGACTGTGCAACTGCTTAATATGTGCTCTAAGTAAGAGGTTGAGCATTGGATCTTTTTTATCAACTTTCTTGTTGCACTTTCTCTTATAGGTTGAAAACCTGGAGCTTTTGACACAGCACATTGATAAAGGCAATTATAAGCGCACCTGCTCCTACTTAACCAGCTTTGCCAGGTCTATTGCCCACCACCTAGTTGGCAGTCTTCTTTTGCAATTGAACAATTTAACTCCAGTTTGTTTTCCCTGTATCATGTTTTTGTCTGCAAGAGTGTGGAATTATTGTTTTGTTCAGCGTTTGCTATTGCAGCAGTTGATGAAGAAATATATAAGATGTGGCTGTTTGTGCAGTTATGTCCCAGAACCTGATGATACATTGGTGCTCGACATTGCCTACCAACTGTATTGCAAGTTTGAGAAGTATCCTGATGCCTTGCGTGTGGCATTGCGAATGGACAACACTCAGGTATTAAAAGAGCAGGGGCTGTCTTCGTTTTAGTAATCACTTCACAATTTTTTTTGTTGGAGTCTGTTGTTCAGAACTTTGGAAGCCGTTTCTTGGCAATGAGCCTTGGAAATGGGTCCTAAGACTACCACTTGGAGGTGGAAATTTCATGTTGATGTCAAGCAAAGGTCTTATTGCTCACTTTGGTTATTACTGTTTGCTTGGTGGATTGGCTGAAATTAAGGTCTAGGCCTGGTGTTGTTCAGCACACAGCCTCGGTCAATAGCATACAGTGCACTATCTAACCATATGGGTGTTGCTTGAGGTTTCCCTGAACTTTAGATGAAGGGTCAGCTGCAGATTTGTGTGCCAACTTGAGTGCTGTATTGCTCACATGGTTGTGCTTATGATGCAGTATGTGAAATCTACATTTGCAGCATGTAAAGATTTGTTGGAGAAGCAGCAGCTGTGCTACATATTAGCCCGACAGGTAAACTTATGCCCTCAACCCCTCTTGTTCTGTGGTGTATTCCAGCCATCAACATGGCAAGTTGTGTGGTTCAAGAAAGAAGGATGTTGCCCAAAGATGTTGCAGTGGCCATCTCTATGAGTTCAACAAGCTATCACTCAAGTTTATGGTTGGATTTGGTGATACGCAATAATAGGTTACATGACAAATGGAACCCATAGGATTGTGTGCACTTGTGCAGGGGGTATTGTTGGAGCTGGATGAGGAACTGGCAGACAATGACGAGCAACGAGAGCTTCTTCAGGAGCTGATTAGCAACAGCAAGCTGAGTGAGGGCTACCTTACACTTGCTCGTGACCTTGATGTCATGGAACCCAAAACACCAGATGATATCTACAAGGTACTCAGATCCATCCTCACCCAGTAGAATTCTCAAGAAGTCTTTTAGCAGTTAGTTTGCTGATATCTGCAACTGCAATGAGTGTATATGCAAATTTAATGGTGGTCTCACATTATCTGTCAGTTGATTCAGCCCCTTGTTTAGCACATGAAAAAGTTGGCTATTGATAACATTTGTTTCTCTTGTAAGCTAATTAGGGATCCAGACCATGGCTATATGTTCTTGGTATTGTCGTTGTGCAGGCACATCTTGTAGATGGACGGGCAAGTGCGGGTGCAAGTGTAGATTCTGCCAGGCAGAATCTGGCTGCCACTTTTGTCAATGCATTTGTCAATGCAGGCTTTGTACAAGTAACAGTCCTATTACTTCACTGTGTCCTTGGTCTTGTTGGTATCAGTTAACTAGGTTTTTTAGATGTTCTCTCAAGTCTCTATGTGTTTCTCCCTTTTTGACCTTGGTCCACTGAGGATGTTCATAACTTGACAACAGTGACTATGGTAATCTGTTTGTACTTGCAGCTTCAAATTGTCATTCTGGAGTTTTTTCTGCAGTTTCATAGATATATTGGCAAAATCTTCTCTGATGTGTTATTTTTTCCACTAGCAGACATCCTGGTAGATAATGCCTAAGTTCTGCTAGGCTGGTGTTGTTTAACAGTTCACTAACACACTTGCAGGACAAGTTGATGACTGCTCCATCAATGGAGTCATCAACAGGCAGCAGCTCTGGCAGCTGGCTCTTCAAGAACAAGGAGCATGGGAAGGCAAGTGCTGCAGCTAGCTTGGTAAGTTTCTGATTCCCTATCTTCTGTGACTCTACAAGGAACAATGCACAATGTTGCCTGAGAGGTTTTTAGCCTTCAGTTTTTAGTACTTCTCATTTTTTTTGCCATACTTGTAGTTGCTGCAGGAAAATGGTTGCATCAAAATTTGGTTGTCTGGCACTTCTGATTGATCAAATTGGTGGCTGGCCTTGTGTGTGCTCAGGGGCTTATTGTGTTATGGGATGTTGATGGTGGTCTGGCACTTGTCGACAAGTATCTGTATAGCAATGACAACCATGTGGTTGCAGGGGCCCTCTTAGCTGTTGGCATTATGAACTGTGGCGTCCACAATGAGTGTGACCCGGTGTGCCCTTACTCTTATCCTGCTGAGTTCTACAGCATACTACACTTAGTTTGCTTTTTTGATATGCTTTTCTTGTAGGTTCAATTTCTATCTTTGTTCCCATTCGATAAGCCAACACTTATTGAGGGTGCCCAATGCTGTCTCTTGTGCACTTGAAATCCTGAGTCACTTTATTGGAATGCAGGCATATGCACTGTTGTTTGAATCTGTCAACAAGGAGGACCCAACAATTCGAATTGGTGCAATCATGGGTCTTGGGTTAGCATATGCTGGCTCTCAGAAAGAGGAGGTTGGATCTATGTCTATGTCCTTGGTGGGGTATCGGAGGAATGTTTGAGATTGTATGAAGTTAATTTGTTGGATGAATGTGGTGAAAGTGTTTGAAGTAGTGGTCATGTGAATGTTGAGGCAACCACATAAGAGGTCAAAGTTGAAGGGTCAACATTGAAATATCATAGTCTCTTATTGGGTGTTTGTCATGGATCCTGCATGCAGAATTCTGACAATGAAAATTACTTCGTTTCATGTAGTTAACATCATTGTTTACACAGGCATTGCACAGGCTCTTTTGTGAATTTCTCTGGGTAAACATGAAGGAGTTGTCTGGTCTCAGGTGCTGGATCTGTTGACACCAATAGTGCAAGACTCCAAGGTGGGGATTGAAGTGGCAGGCTTTGCTGCCATGGCACTTGGTCTTGTCTATGTGGGCTCATGTAATGAAGATGTGGCACAATCAATTGTTCTTGCCTTGATGAACCGTAGTGAGGCAGAGCTTGGGGAGCCCCTGGCCCGCTTCCTTTGCCTTGGACTTAGTCTTCTCTACCTTGGCAAGCAGGTATGTGTGTCACTCTGTTTTCCTTGTGGTTGCTTTTAGTTAGTAATGTTGTACTAACAGAATTAAAGAGCTTATCATCAAAACCTGGGGTGACTATCCCATCATGGTAGCATGATCTGTATCATCCACACTTGTGTACTGAGAGTAGCTCCATTGCAGGTCAATAACATGGTATGTAGTATGGAAGGCTTGAGCTGATGAACTGTTATGAGAAGCACTGCAGGATGCAGTGGATGCAACCATGGAGGTGGCTAAGACATTCCATGAAAAGATATCCAAATATTGTCAGGTCACACTGGATTCATGTGCCTATGCAGGCACAGGCAATGTACTCAAGGTACTATCATGTATCTGCCTTGCTGGGATAAAAACTTATGACTGTCAGGGAGGCAAAACCATCTTATGACGCTCAGAAGCATGCACCTTATCTGAGGTCCTTTTTGTGCCATGCGCAAATGCAAATCCACCCCTCACTGTGGTCTGAAAGAGGGTGTTGACATAATAGATGCACTATTTCAGAAAGGACTGTAATAGTTCCAATGGAAGCTGGAATATTCATCATACCAAATTAGGCAAAACCAGAACCAACTATGGTTAATTCAGAGCTCTGAGAGCAAGTGGAACCAAACTGCAGAAGAAGACATGATCACAAAACTGAGACAGTTGAGGTCTAGCTGAGGACATCCTTAACACACAATTAAGGTCTAGGGACTGAAAGCTTTTCTGGCTTTTTCAGAGCATGAACTGTTGAGTGGTCTTAGACAGTTGATGCAAGGCAAATGATCTTTTTTTCTGTAGAACCTTTCATTTAGAGGAGCAGGGAGATGGAGAAAAAGTGGGAATATAGTTTTCTAAACTAATTGTGTGTTCTTATAGGTGCAAGCATTGCTAAGCTTGTGTGCAGACCATTTAGAGAAGGGAGATAGCCATCAAGCACCTGCAGTACTGGGCATAGCACTTGTTGCTATGGCCGAAGAACTTGGGCTAGACATGGCTATACGGTCCTTGGAGCATCTTTTACAGTATGGTGAACAGAATATTCGCCGGGCAGTACCCCTTGCACTAGGCATTCTTTCAGTTTCAAATCCCAAGGTATTTTCAATGTGCCCTTGTAGTTTATGGGCAAGCTTTAGTGAAGTGGTTGTCTTTCTGACTAGTGAGTGTGATGCAAGCATTCATGGCTGAGAAGTAGTTTTAGTATATGTATATACAATTGAGGAGAGGATTCTGTTGCTGGCTTGTATCATCAGGTTAATTCTCTGATCAAGGTCCATACATAAGTGGTTGGTAAATGGGGCAATGCAGATAAGTGTGATGGATACACTGAGTCGACTTAGCCATGACACTGACTCCGAGGTTGCCATGGTATGTTAACTTAGCTTCAATCTGTTGACCTGGCATTTTGCAGTTTCTTGTCTCATATTTAGTGCATTTTTTTCCTTCCCATTAGAGGTTCACAGCTTCAATATCCCAACTGGGTAATATGTATGGAGGTTACAGATATTAGAGGTACTCTGATGCTGGATTAGGGGTCTGCCGGATGTTCATCACTCCCACTCACTTTCAGTTTTGTGGTGCAGGCGGCTACTGTATCATTGGGCCTAATAGGAGCTGGGACCAACAATGCTCGTATTGCAGGGATGCTCCGCAATCTGTCTAGCTATTACTACAAGGACCCGAGCCTTCTCTTCTGTGTACCGCTCCTATCCTATTTGCCGTGGCCTTTCTTTTTATTATATTTGGATTGGCTGCATCTTTGCACATCTAATCTTTCTTTCCCTTTGTGTGAACTATTCTGCATCAATGCAGGTGAGAATTGCACAGGGTCTTGTGCACATGGGAAAAGGGTTGATGACTCTCAATCCCTACCATTCAGACCGCTTCTTGCTGTCCAAGTATGTTCAGACCACTTATTATTGTATTTGACTTTGATTGACAAAACAGTATGGAAAGTATGGAATAAAATTGTAATATTGCATGCATATCCTTTTACTTGTCTACACCCACTATTGGGAGCTGGAGTTGTGGCATCTTGTCACAGCAATTCATGTTGAAGGGTTATAATCTGACACTTTGTGACAGTCATAAGCTTATGGCCATATTCATTCTTGTAACATTAGTTCTGGTTTTGCTGGAACTGATGAAATGGTTTCCTTCAAAGTGATGTTGTGGAGTTTTCTACGATCTCATAGATATAGAATTTGTTTCACTTACCTGCTTGATTTTGACATAATGGTGACTTGCTCTCTGTTGAGGTTGTAACACAGAGTCTGTGGTGTGCAGTGTGGCACTGGCAGGGCTGATGTCTTTTTTGCATGGGAGCTTAGACATGAAATCTATCATTCTTGGCAAATACCACTATGTTTTGTATTTCCTTGTCTTGGCTATGCAGGTACTCTTTACTTTTTTCTGAAACCACATGCAGAGAATGCTGGCTCTGGTCTTGTTTCTGTAATTCAGTGAACTCTTCTCAGAAACTCTAGTTAGGGGCATTTCACTTAGACCCAGAAAACTGTACACCCATTGTCAATCATTGTTTGTGGGACCAAGCTGTCTGGTGGATTCTTGTGGCACTTTTGTATTCTTGAATTTCTGTCATTTCCTTGTGAAGGGTAATTCCAAGCTCATTGATCATTGGTTGTGGAATGGCAGCCACGGATGCTCATAACTTTAGATGAAAATTTAAAGCCTCTTTCAGTACCTGTGCGGGTTGGCCAAGCAGTGGATGTAGTTGGTCAAGCAGGTCGCCCCAAAACCATTACTGGCTTCCAGACACACACAACACCAGTTCTTCTGGCTACTGGTGATCGAGCTGAGCTTGCCACAGAAAAGTAAGTTTCTCCTCCAGATCCAGATTTTGCAGTACAGCAAGTTGATGAACAGTAGTTCAGGGTTAGAGCTTTTGGAGAATACCTGGTTCTCATGGTATGTGTTGTTGCTGACAGGTACATCCCATTGTCGTCTGTGCTCGAGGGCTTTGTAATTCTAAAGCTTAATCCAGACTACCAGCAAGACCACTTGAGTAGCTGAGTGGGGGAACTTAAACTCCCAATTTTGTCTGGTGTTTGCTTATAGATGGTCATTGCTCTCAAGCACATCAAACTTTTCCAACTTTGCTGTAAAGCTCCCTTTTGTACTGCTGCAAAGTGCTCTTGTCATGTTGAGATTGTGAAACTGCATTGCCCCTATACTTCCATGCTTGTTATGCATGGATGCACTTAGTCTACGTAGAAGGAAGATAACAGCACACAGCTGAAAAATGATTTATTATATGTCCTGACAGCAACTATGCTCACACTGGTTGAGAGTTGAGAGAGTTGCTTTCAAGGATTCTATCCAGGCAGCAGAAACAAAGTTGTGGCAAATTTGCAGTTCATACAAAGGCTTCATTGCATCTGTGGTATCATTTGAATATCATACCAAACTCTCTTCTTCATACTCCATCTTCTGTCCTGCATAGTCACATCAACGTGAAAGAAGATTCTGCAAAAGAAGAGTGAGTTTGCAAAGTACCAATGCCTGTGATTCATGAAATCTTCACTTTTATAAGCAGAAGTTCCATTTGGTTTTTTCTTTCTGCTTAGGCTTTTTAAGTGCTTCCTGGTTTTTCCTTACAGAACTGCAGTGCTGTGCACATCTACCTTCGACTCTGACCTCTAGCCAAATTTGCCTAAGTTGTCCTCTTGTGGATGATGACTAGCCCTGCTTCCAACATGCCTCCCCTCTAACTTATAGCTAAATTTGGCTGGACTGTTTTTTGGAAAAAAATGGGCACAGGATTTCTTCTCGTGTTATGAGGAAAGTTGAAGAAGATGCCATATTTAGACAATAATAAGTTCTAACAGGTCTCTCTGACCTGTAGCTAAATTTGGCGAAGTTCTCTTGTGGATGATCGTGAACCCACCACCTACCTCACAAAAATCCGAGGAAGAAAAAAAAAATTAAAAACACACTGATGCTCACAACGCTCATGTTGGAGATTGAATGAGGATACTCAAAAGAACTACTTGTTTGGATAGATGCTGGCTGGCTCTGCTGTGAAGAAGTTGTACACAATGCTACTGGTCTAATTGACAAGAGAAACAAAGTTCTTGAAAGAGAAAGAAGAAAACAAATCCAAGTTGCGTTTGGAGAAGGGACAGAGGGAGTTACATTGTCATTTGTGAAGAAGGGCATGGAAAACCAGTCTGAGAAGGGACAGAGGGAGTTACATTGTCACTTGAGGAGAAGTGCACTTGCTCGTCCGCACTGCGAGATGGACGGCATGCAAAACCAGTCTCGTGCACTGCGAGCTTTGTGCACTGACTGACTCGCGATATCCGTGCTTGCTTATATAGGTCCTCCATTGGTGCCTTTTAAGAGCCTCGGTTTTGCTACAATTGTTGCAATGTACGTGATGGCTGGATGCAAAGATATGGCAGTTTCTTGGTGTCGTGCGTCTGGATTTTCTGATGCGAAGTAATGCCTTCCCTGCGACCCTGGTGATGTGAAGTTCCCCCGCCCTCTCTGCGAGGAGTCTGGGAGTTTTAGATTCCGTGTTTTTAGTTTCTGACTGCAATCATCATCATCATCATCATCATCATCATGTCGGAGTCCTTAAGTCGGGATGTAGGAGAAATCAATGCGACTGCAAGAGGAGGCAGGAGGAAGAACAAACCTGTTGCGGGAAGAGAGTGTAACAGCTTGAGTAGGCTGTGGTGGCTTTGCTGTATCTCGGGAGGATCATCGAAGGGAGATGAGAAGCTGTTGGAGCTGCGAAGACGAGCTGTGGTGGAGACTGTTGGTCGAACTACCAGAATTGGACACGAAGAAGAAGAAAACCGCGTTTCGTCGCCGAGAATGTGCGGTTTAGTGTTAGTGACGAGCCGACAGAGACATGTTTCTGCTGGTGTAGCAGGGTCTTGTGTAGGAAACTGCTTTGCTGTAGGATGCTGTTGTCCTCTGGTCATCTTGCGTCTTTTGGCGCAGGTTTTTGTACACGTTCCTCACAATTTCGTTCGAAAGGTGGCGACGGCTTGCAAACACAAGCTCCGACAATCCAAGCGTAGTACTAGAGCTTGTTCTCATTCTGCAAAGGAACCTGACAACGTCGACACATCTGATTATTTCAGTGCTGCTACTTCAGTGTGCGAGGGCACAGAACTGGAAGAGGTCGTGGGTTCTCGGTCTGACCTGTTAGCGCCATCGACTGCTCCAACAGCAGCAGAGAGATGTCATGAGCGAGAGGTCTGGCTCGAATATTTCCATACAGTCACTGCCGACTTCGGTTTTCAACAACTTCCGAAATCCAGTTGCTGCTCAATACGAAGATGTTCGTCGAAATAATGCCGAAGAAAACATTTCGGACTATATCCGTGGTCGAGGAAAGCCAACATCATCCTCTAATTTTTTTCTCGCATTCCTACAAGGTTTTGTTCAAAGATTTCTGTAGTCTCTTGAGATTTCCTGGCGCTTTTGAAGAAGATTCTTGTAGAAAGCTAGTCTAGCAAGAAGTGATTATTACAGCCACTGTTTTCTTTTCTTTTCTTTTCTTTTCTTTCTTTTTTTTGGGTTGCAATTCTGAGAAAGCAAAGGCAACAGCAGCAAATCAAAGTATACCTTAAAAGGTTTGCTGTTCATCCCTGTTCGATTTGTCCTCCCTTCAACACATTGTTCGCAAAACATTTTGGTACTCAACCTTGTTCAACTCGATTTTTCCTTCGAAACTGAATACTATTATGTGCTAAAAGATTTGTTATTAATCCTCGTTCAATTCTTCCTTCAACACATATTTTTTCGCAAAAGATTTGGCTGCTCAACCATCTGCTTCGATTCGAATTTTTCCTTCGATTTGGCCGTTCATTCTTCTTTGATTTCTGATTTGGATTTTCTCTCGTTCTGTCGTCTGATTTCTCTCTCTCTCTCTCCTCTACTACTACTACTCAATTGCGCAAAAGAGCTCCAACTGCAAGCTCCCCTCTTGTTCGTCACTCTTGTGGAGGCAGAAGAGGTTTTCTCAGAAAAGCAAAGTCTGAAAGCGGAAAAACACACAAGCGGGGGAAAATAAAAAGCACTCTCGGTGGGACTCGAACCCACAATCCCCTGATTAGAAGTCAGATGCCTTATCCATTAGGCCACGAGAGCCAACTAGTGAGCAGCTTCCCAACTGTTAAATTTATCTGTTTTAATTTTCTCAGCTCTATTTCCTTCGCCCTTAGTGTGTATTCAAGTGATGTCTTTTATTGCCTCAAGCTAATGGACTTGCATGTGTAAATTTTGGGTGCACCCATCCAATTGATGGGTTGTTTTGAAATCTACCCATCTATTTGTTGGGTTTCTTTTCAAAATATGAGTGTTGGGTAACTGATTTAATCATGTTTTTATATCGTTTTTTTTTTCTTTTTGGTTTGTCACTTGCCTTTTTGTATCACGAGCTTTCATACCACTATGAAATGTAAAAAACAATTCATATGACTAATTTTTTAAATGAAATTTGTTTGATAAACATACAAATAATTAGCTTCAATTCCTTTGACTCTCATTAAAATGAGATTTCTAACAAATTGATTTGAAAGATTATGCAACAATTGATTAAAATAAAACACATCAATTTTAATATAAAATTTCTGTTTGTGTATAACATAAACATTTTAAAATTAATTTGATTTGATTTTAGAAAACTTCAATAAGGCTTTGATGAAAATTTAATAACAAAAATCATAATGAAATCAACTTTTAATTGGTGAATTTGTTTGCATTGTTGTTGTTTTTTGTGTTATAAAAAATTATTATGCCTTAAGATAGTAAACATGCATGTATGAAACAAACACAACTAGTTGACCCTTTTTGTATACAAACAAAGGTTATAATATTATTATATTAATATAACAAGGGTTTTATGTGTAAGTGTGCGAAAAAAAAAATTACAATCAAAAAATTTGCATGATTTGGTTGTCTGATTTATTTATTTTGTTAGTTATCTTGACAATTAAATGGGTAACGGGGTTTGGTACATTTGTGAGAATTTTAGAGTGATGAAGATGCTAGAAAGGGATCATTCTTTTCAATGTTCAATAGAATAAGGTTGTTTGTAGGCATGAAGGTTATTATTTTTGGTGCATGAAATTGTTGGATTTGGTGGTTTGAGTTTGTTTTCTTACGTATTTTGAATGAACTAAAAGCTTAATGTGTCATAACTATTTATGGAAGATTGATAAAGTTGAATGACAATTCAATTTTTTTCCCTAAGGTTTTACTCTCCAAGACAATAACAAAAATCATATAAACTTGTAACATTTCTATAAGCATATATTACCAAATGTAATAAAGAGAAAAATAAAATAAATCTAATGGTAGTAGAGTTTATTTGTGGGTGAATTTCGAAGGTAGATTGTTGACATGTCAATTTTTAATTTGTCTATCAAATCAGTCCATGCATACTAGCATGCAACTTCATACACATAACTTTTATTAAAACCTGTAAAACTTTATTTATGAAACATCACATGTTCAAAAATACACAGAAGTATTAAAAATAAGGGATAATTTAAAGGACGTCAAGTTAACACAAACTAAATGTCAAAAATGTTCCATCTCAACAACCAATTACTTGTAATAGGTTAGTTGTGGCAATGGGGGGTGTATCTTGAAGGGG
>Ga0209208_10001459_pt1 | contig 33404 bp, 20 predicted proteins | sample S1TSphfallax_3_FD_187694 | JGI IMG/M metagenome (GOLD analysis project Ga0209208, IMG submission 187694) | Host-associated microbial communities from peat moss isolated from Minnesota, USA - S1T2_Fd - Sphagnum fallax MG (SPAdes) (version 2) | ecosystem: Host-associated > Plants > Peat moss >...
AGGATGAACCCAAGCTGGCAGTGCCTCTGCTTTTACTGATTGCGCAGCAAAGATCACAGTGAGTTTGTCTTCTCTCTCTTTTTAAAAGCATTGGGAATTTCATTCTGATTTGTCACATGATATGACAGGTGGGGAGGAATGCAATCTTGCCTTAGTGTTCCTTAGGTTTTTTACAGTCACTGATGACAGCATTGATTTACTAGAAGGTTGTAATTTTATGCACAAACAAGAATGAAAATTAGTTTTGAAGGGTTCTGGATTCAGTAATTGCTTCTAAGTGAAGAAACTGAGAGTTGTGAGGTCCATTAGAGGTACCAGTAATGATCCTTAAAAGCAATAGTTTTGAACCAGCACATGGCTTTCCGTTGCTTGGTTGTCTCTATAGAAATCTTTGGTGATACTAAACTATGTCTGTTTCCTCTGGTCGCTTGTAAACTTTGAGTTCACCACCTATCAACTATTGCTTGCATTCCTGAAAAAGAGGTTGTTATAATGGCTGAAGAAGGCAGCCTGTGAAATGTCTTGAATTGTCTGCTGGTTGTGTTGTATTCAACAGGAAAGTTGGGCACTTCAATTAAGTAGTCTTGTTGACAGTTCTTAGGCGTAGGGGATGATTAGCCATGTTTCTCTAATGTGCACTGTAGGAAGTGCAGTTCTGTGTTGCTAGCTAGTTTTCACTTTTCCTGTCTTTACCTCCTTACATGTCATTTTTACTACCTTTTCCAGCGTGGTGGTACATGCAAATGCACCATACATTAAAATGGTGAGTGAGCAGTTCGACCGATGCCATGGTCAACTACTGCAGTATGTGGAGTTCTTGACCAGTGCTGTATCTCCAGTGTTGGCTTATGCCCAGCTCATTCCATCTCTCGATGACTTGATCCACAAGTACCATCTAGAGCCTGAGGTGAGTCTCTCACCTTGAGTCTTGCACTTGATTTGTTGCTCTCCTTCCATGCCTTCTCAATCTGTTGACTTTGTTATGCTTAGTGCTGAAGAGACCTAAATTGCACCAGGACACAGTTTCAAAATATCTTTGCACTCCCTTTCCTCCATGAGCTGGTTTATAAAGGACATTGGATGCTGTCTCTTCAGCTTACCAATTATACATGCTGTTTCTCTTTCTGTTGAGTATATTGATTTCAGAAATTCAAATTGTCCAAACCAGTAGTTGGCAGTAGTGATAGTCAACCATAACATAACTGCAATGAGTTACAGCTTGAACAGTGGGGTTGACCTTTGTCATGCACTTCCTAGATCTGAATCACAGCTCTGGATAAGTGATTTGTTGAAGGTTTAATTTGAACTGATTTGTTGGAATCAAATTTTGATAAAGTTGATCACAGCACTTGCATTGTGATTGTAAGTTTCCTGTTCCTTGTGCAGGTGGCATTCCTCATATACAGACCTGTGATCCGTCTTTTTAAACCATACAAAGGCTCCAATGTTGCATGGCCTGCTGATACTTCCAAGGCTCTTTCTCAGTCCAGTTCAAAAGAGGAGAATGGACCATCAAAGACTGCTTCTGAGTTGGTACTGGACTTAGGTCCCCATCGCAAAATTGTGAAGTAAGTTATCACCATCTTGAGTGTGTATGCTTCCTTGTGATGTGTAGTTGCTGATAGCACAATCTCTAGTCACCTATAGTGGGAAGACCCACACAAGGAAATACTTTTGCACAATAGTTGAACCTTTGTGCTTTGGACATAGTCTAAGTTGTCAGTGTACCCCAACAGAGTTGACTATGTATGAACAGGAAGTATTGTCAATGAATAAGATGTTTAGTTTTGGTCCCAATTTTTTGTCTGCAACTTCCATTGCAGGTGGTCAGAGCTACTTGACATAGTTCGTTCTATCCTGCCAGCCAAGGCATGGACCAACTTGTCACCAGAGTTTTACACTGCCTTCTGGGGTTTGACACTACAAGACCTCTATGTTCCTCGCAAAAGGTATGAGGTAGAGATTTCAAAGCAACGGGCAGCCCTCAAGGCACTAGAGGAGAGCTCTGATAACTCCCATCTTGCCATAGCCAAGCGCAAGAAGGATAAGGAAAAGATCCAAGAGGTGCTCGATCGGTTGTCAGCTGAGCTCCAAAAGCAGGAGGCTACAGTGACATCCATCAACCAGCGTTTGGTGCGTGAGAAGGATGGATGGCTTGCTTCATGCTCAGAGTCCTTGAAAATCAACATGGAGTTCTTACAGCGCTGCATTTTCCCACGCTGTGTGATGAGCATGATGGATGCTGTGTATTGTGCCAGGTTGGTGGAGCCACTCTCTAGATACTTTTGTAAATGTTGCATTAGGATCTTGAAATTTCATTTGCATCTATGTATGCAGTAATGGAGAAGTTGCTGATTGCTGCAGATAGGATGTTGAGTTTGATGCTTGTTTCAGCCATGAGGAACTTTGTGAATGCCTGATTTTGTTATATGTCTTTGCTAGCTTCAGATGCAACTTGAGTATTATTAAGAGGCTGTTTTTCTGAAACTATGTATTATCTTTTTGCAAGAACCTGTCCTTTTCTTTCAACCCAGAAATGTTGGTTTGTGTCAGATTTGTTCACACTATCCACTCTCTGGGGACCCCCTTTTTCAACACCATCAACCACATTGATGCTCTTATATGCAAAACTCTGTTTCCCATGATTTGCTGCTGCACGGAGTATGAGGCAGGCAGGTTAGGGCGCTTTTTGTGTGAGACATTGAAGATGGCCTACCATTGGAAGGTGAGCATACAACACAGATATGTAAATTTGGCTTCACAAATAATTGGCTGGCAGTAATTTGCTATTGAGATTCAATCCCCACAGTAGGTACCTGGTGGTCAGAGCAAGCTAGTCAATCTGTTGTTTCTTCCCACTAATGAATAGTCCCTCTGTGTGCATGTTTGTTGTTTGGACAGAGTGATGAGGAGATATATGAGAAGGAATGTGGCAATATGCCAGGATTTTCTGTGTTCTATAGGGATCCAAATAGTGCACGTGTGAACTTTGGTCAGTACATACGGGTGAGATCTGTCTCCATGTCATTTTATGATTTTGGGTTTGCTGTACACAGTTCAACAGCCACTATTCTATTGTGTTGTGAGTTCCATCAGTGGGACACATTCTGTCTTTATGGCAGATGAAGTGGCATCTGTCCTGCTTAACTGATGAATTGACTTTCATGTCTGTAGGTGCACTGGAAGTGGAATTCTCGACTGACACGCTTGCTAATCCAATGTCTGGAGTCTGAGGAGTATATGGAGATTCGCAATGCTCTCACAGTGCTGACAAAGATTGCTACCATCTTTCCCGTGCTGAAGAAAAGTGGCATCACTCTTGAAAGAAGGGTTTGACCTTGTCTTACCATTTTGAATAAATGTTCATACTGTCGTGTGGTGACAGTTTTAGTGGGATAACCCATATGATCTGTTGGACATTTCTTCTGTCTTTTGCATGTGAATCTGCTGAACAATGCTTGGATTGTTCACATTACGTTCACACTTCAGAATTATGAATGCAATTCTTTCATTGTGAAGTGTCTGTTGCAAATGTGCAGGTGGTAAAGATAAAAGGTGATGACCGTGAGGATCTTAAGGTGCTTGCCACTGGTGTTGCAGCAACCCTTGCATCTCGCAAGGTCTTTCACCATGACCCTCTGTCAAAACATTAGCTACCATTTTTCTTTTTGATCTTCAGTGTTTTGTCAAAGTGTTTGTTGCCTTTTCCCATTGATCTGTTTGGATGATGATGGGTTTGCTCCTTTGATCTCTCTTATCCTGTTTTTTTGGAATCTTGTCCCTTTCAGTTGTTTGTGGGCAGTCTCAGTCTAATGTTGGATTTTGAGCTGCTTTTGGTTTTGTCCTGTGCAGAGTATGTGGCTCACAGATGATGAATTCACATTGGGCCTACTTGAAATCAAACCTGCACCTGCAAAGGCTGGAGGTATTCCTGCTTCAGCAACTGCCCCTAGTTCCACAGCAGCTGTAGAACCTTCATCAAACACAGGCAGTGGGACCACTGGAGTTCCCACATCATCAGAAACAGTGACTACAGTTGCAGATTCTAAATCAGTGCCATCTGAGCCACAAGCTAAGGGAACTGTGCTGTCAGTGAAGGTTGCACCAGTGCGCAATACAGTTAGCACTGCAAAGACTTCAGGTTCTCATGAGGTGAAGGCTTCTGTGGCTCCAAGCCGAGGATCAGTTCCAGCCTCGAGAGTTGCAGTGGAAGCACCATCTCACAGTGGACCACCTGCTCAAGGTGCAGTGGGCAGCATAAAACTTGAAGATGGAAGCACAAAGCCTCTGAAGACATCAAATGTTGAGTCTGAGGTACTAGCTTGGACAACTCAAACTCTTATCTGTGGTTCTCTTAGTGGTTTTTACATCTTTTCTCCCAAAGTACTGGGGTTTTTGTTTATGTTATTTGAGCAAACTCAAAAATTGAAAACTGTGGTGCCCATCTCAACAATGAGTTTTTCTTTGCACAGGGCGTACGACCTCATGTTCGAAGGGCAAATTCAACTTCTGTTCCTCAAGTTTTAACAAGCAGGTTTGTTTGCACACTGTATGGTACCTCATGTTCAGAATTTGGTTGTTCTGGCACAAGAAAGTTCATTCCCTGAAAAGGCCATTCAATCATATGCTTAATTGGAACTGCACATGTTTGCAGCCTGTGAAGTAGGAGATTAGGGGTCAGGAGAGTTTGGTGTAGGATTGTCTCCAATGTGCACCTACTCTCCAGCAAGATTCTCTTCTGTTGCAAGTTTCCAAAGTCCAGTTTGTCTCATGCTGCAACAATGGACATTCTTTGTAATCTAGTTCTCAGGTTGCTCTCACTTTTATGAAGCCAATGGCTCAGAGGGGATGAACAAATTTTCCTATTGGTTTCTTGTTAATACTCTCAGGATATTGGCTTTCTAAACTTTGAAACAATCTCTCTGTTTGCATTTCAATTCTGAATGCCATGTGCCTCGTGGTTCTTCATATTCTCTCCATGGTATCTAATGTGCAAAAGTGTTGGACATAGGTTATGCAATTTTTTTTTCCTCCCTGTAGACTTCCTCTATTCCTGTCTGGGGAATCAAATGTTATTCTTGCTCCACAAGTGTGGTGAATTGTTTTAAAAAATCAACCTGTTGGCTTGTACCAGTGTTGCAAGGGATGATGCTGGACCTGGTCGCTCAGGTGCAGCAACTTCGCCTCCAAAAGCTGAACGAGAATCTCGTTCTGAAAGTGGTCCAGCTCTCCGTCAGCGTAACTCAACAGTTGTTGCTGCAGCTGGAGTAACAAGCAATGGGACTGCAGTTGGTAACCAGACTGGACCAGTGAAGGCATCAATGCTATCATCAGCAAGAGCAGGGACAGAGAGGCTCCCCCATGATAATCCTCCTCGGATGCGCAGCAGTGTTGAGGCCAAGATTGAAACTAGTGTCAAAGTTGAAGCCGTTGCTGCTAAGGTCTCAGAAGGAAAAGTGAATGGTGAAAGGGGGCGCACCAGGCTTGATGTGAATGATACACCAGCATCGAAGTCACCATCTCGGCAGGAAGATGTTCACACACTTGCCAGGCCTGTAGATGACACAAGTAACAAAGAGAGGTCAGTGAAGCGGTCTGTATTGCCAGATGATGCAGATCGCTTGAATAAGCGAAGGAAAGGGGACAATGGTGGAGATAAGAGCATTGAGGCTGGAGAAGTGCGCCCATCAGAACGTGAAAGAGGTTCTGAACGTGATACTGGCAATCATGATGAGCGTGTATTTGAGAGGCCTCGTGAGAGGTCCTTGGAGAGAGCACGAGATAGGGCAGGGGACAGAGGTGCAGATCGGGTTGAGCGGGAGCACAGAGTCACAGAAAGAGATCGGGTAGATGAACATGCAGGGGACCGATTCAGGGACAGATCATCAGAACAACTAGGAAAGGAGAGGTCTGTAGATCGAAGTTCAGACAGGGTGGCTGACCGGGTGAGAACAAGGTACAGTGACCTGCCTGCAGAGCAACCCCACCCTGACGACCGCTTTCCAATGCAGAATCAGCCACATAGCCTGCCACCCCCTCCTCCTATTCCACCAAATGTGGTACCCCGCACAGTCACTGCCAGCAGGGTTGGTGAAGAAGAATCAGTAGAGGCAGGACGAGTCCTTCGCAATGTACAAAGGCTCTCACCACGTTGGGATGATAAGGCTGAGAAAAGGCGAAACGATGATGGAGTGGCTGTAGGTGTTGCATTGGAGAGGAGGAGAGAGAATGAACCTCGTGACCGGAAACGCATTGATGATCGAGATCAGGCAATCAAGGTAAGTTGAGATTATTGATCCTGATCTGGGATCTGTCTTGAAGCTCAGAAAACTCCATCAATGCACAAATGGGGTCTTTGTCTTATCCACAGTGTAATTGCAACAATGGGGCCCATGTCAATAGTAATCTTCTGTCGTGAACAATAAGTCCAATGTGTGTAGTGTTGATGCATGTTCCCTTTATGGGCTCCTGTGAAAACCTATCCAAATAAAATGTCCATGTGCACGGGAGAGCACAGGTCTTGGAGAGGCCAAATGGTGCTGGATCTCTCCAGTCAGCTTTTCACCCAAGGGTCTTCAGCGTGGTTCGTCTCCACTGCAAAGAAATTCACTCACCTATCTGACTGGGGAAGGGAACGCAGGCCTACGAGAGGTCTCGATCCTGACACTGTGAAAACCTTTCAGAAAAGGGACTGAAGTGGTGAGACGCTACAGCCGGATACTCCATGGATGGATAGGGCCGAAACTGCTCCAATGGGGGCCTCTCTCTGGCACTTTGGACAAGGGCCTCCAGTAAAAATATTCCTTAGGAGGTTCTTATTGGCAAGAAGGGCCCACACATTTGCAAAAAGCCTATTGTACAACTATCTGTGCTGGCGAACGTCGGAACGTCTCTTGCAATGTTCCCACAGCTTGGTGGATTGTGTCTAATCTAGCCTGTCTTTGAAATTTCCACAATCCACTAGTGGTTGATGTTGGTGTTCAAATGAACCTGAAAGAGGCACACCTTCAGTTTGGCGGACCTAATGGGAATGCAAGCTCAGCCAAGCTGTTACTGCCGTGACTGACTCAAATCAAAAACAGTTCTGTGCTTCTACTTGAGTGAGTGTGTACCAATGAGACAAGAATACGCACTGCAGGTGGATAAGGAGAGAGAGCGGGAGAAGGAGAAGGAGAAGGCCATCAAGGAGGAGGATTTGGCAGCTGCATCTGCAGCATCAAAGCGGCGGCGAATCAAACGCGACCACTTGGCAGGTGCAGACTTGCCTCCAGATTTTGGGATGGCTCCACCACCGTTGTTGCCAGGTTCAGCTGCCTTGTATGAAGGCCGTGATCGTGACAGGAAAGGTGGCTCGGGACCCACTCGGAGTGTTGTGACTATCGAGGATGTTGGTGCATATGACAGCAAAGGTACCAGCAGTGGACGTATTCATGCTAAAGAGAACACCAAGGTGGCACGCCGTGAGCAGCATGAACAGTATCCTTCAGAGAAAAGATATTTGTAGGTTCTGATCGATTTCTGCTAGACCAGCAGCTGTGCATCATTGTCCACTTGAGGTCCTCCAAGTTGTTTCAGGTCAAGTTTTACGTTCTTTGTCTTGTATAACATTCATTTGTTGATCAGCACAGTGAAGTCACTAAATTTTGCCAAGGTATTCTCGTTTGAAATGATTCAACTTGAAAAAGAAGGTAAAATGGAAAGAAATTTCTTGACTTGGTTGCATCAGGACACATGAACGAGAATGGGAGGATGAAAAGCGACAAAGGGGAGATCTGAAGCCACGTCGTCACCACCGCAAGTAGAGCGAAACACATTACCCTGACATTTGTGGAGCTCATGAATTCTCCTGATCATAAATGTTTTGTGTGCAGATTTGTTAGATGCTCAGGGGCCTACAGACACCCAGTTTATTACCCAATGTGTCAAATTTTGACTCTGCTGGAACATGTCAGAAACAGATTGTTGGATGCCCCTGCTGAGATTGAGAGGGGGAAAAAGGTGTTTTGTGTAGGTGCTTGTTTAGAGGGTGGCAGGTGCTCTTAACATGAAAGTTAAGAGAGACTTAGAAGCAAATCATCTTTTCTTGTAATCTCTGTTTAGGTTCCTCCAGCTTCTAGTGTCATCAACAGAAATGATCAATCTTATGATTATTATGTCTGCTGTTATTGCATCACTACCTAAAAGGTGCCATGCTCATTCATCTTGATTTGCTTATATGGATGCCTGTACTGATCCCCTGCTGTGGAAGTTCAGTATGAACCATCCTTTTGCAGGAGATTTTCTGTTTTGAGCAGGAATAATGATTTTAATGTAGGCACAAGCTGGGTGCTGTCAAATAATGTTTGCAAATAGAGCGACACTCCATTTTGACATATAGGTGGCCTGCAAGTATTTATTCCATGTAAGTGACTTTACTTACTGCATTTAGTATTTCAAAATTATAAGGGTTTATGGAACTAAAGAGTGACTCTTGATGCTTATGTGCAGTTCCTTCTTTCTTTTGAAGATGGATATACTCTTAACTTTCACAACAGGGGAAGGTAGTTGCCCATTTTTCTGCTAAGGTGTGAGGTCTCCAAGCCCCTCCTGATGTTGAATGGGATATGCTCCTGATTGAAGTGCCTTACTGGGGATAGAGCACAGGGCGAGGTGGAAGGGACTCTGGATGTTGAATCAGGTATGGTCCCTCTGATCAGAGTGCCTTACTTGGGGTAGAGCACAAGGTGGGTCCTGTATAGAGGCATCAAGTTAGGTTCCCTCTTTATGGAATAGAAGGTGCAAACTCATGTAGAACAATTTTTTTAAAAATTTCTTTTTGAGCCAACAATATGTCTTGTTGGTCACATAGCCTGATTCTCAAAATATGCAGATATGATACATATGCCCAAATCTGTGACCTGCAACTAATTGGTATAATTTGAGTTCATCATTTTCCATTACCCCATGCCTGCAGCTGAAAAACCTTATTACTGCATCTGGTCATGACATCCAGATCTTGCCATTGGACACACCTTATACCCAAGAAACCTATTTCAACTTCTATTGTGCAAAGATAGGAAGCACAGAAGTGTAACAGATTGGGCAACAGACATGCAGTACCAGAGTGCAATAGATAGAAAAGATAGGGCAACTAAACTGTAGATAGAGCATTTGTGGAATTTTCCAGTCAAAATGATAAGTATACATGAGTCCCTGAACCTTCTACTCTACTAATTGAGCCCAACAATAGACCACATTGGTGCAGTAAATTAAACACCTTGGGTGGAATTAAACACATTTTGGGTGAAAGAGACCAAGGCTCTTGAATCAGCAAACGAATTGCTCATGAACCCTCCTAGAGTGTGATTCAAAACTTGTGCCTTGGTATGCACCGCTTTGGTTTTTTTGCACTTTGAAACCCAATTGCAATGCCGCCCACACTCTCAAGCTGCTTCTCCTTGCACTCTCGAGCTCATGGTCCCTACACACTCAAATGCTCATGTGCCCCTCACACTAGAGCTCACAATTCTCAATGGTCTACTGATGCCCTAAATTAAGAGGTCTCAACTCTCAACTCTGGACATCCCAACCCAGAGTTGAGAGGAACACTTGTCTATGTACTTGAATTGCTGTGGATCTTTGTTTTTTCAGAGCTTCGGTCCCAATGACCTAAGCTCTCAAAAAAGCCAGAGCACAATATTTGTGTAAATTGGCTACTATTGGGTGAAGAAGATATGGCAAAGGTAAGTCAAGGAATTCAAAATAGTCATGTGTTCTGGAAAATTGGCTCACGTATGAATGACAAGATGGTGCAAAATGAAATTCGGAGAAAAACAATTGAGCACATCTGACCGATTTGAGAATGGATATGCAGCCACCTGAGCCAATGGCTATAATACCAGATTTCCAACACTGAATCTCCACAAAAAACATGCTCTCAAACACTAGAGACAGTGCCAACCCTAAGATAGGTGTGGTGGAATAATTTGGGATGAAAATGTAGGTGGGGTACATGTTTGGATTTAAGTCTTTTTCAAGGATCACTCAAACACTCCAAGAAAAGCTCTAGTACATATGGGTGAAGCTCCAAATTGCCAACTAACCACAGTGAAAGAATGTAACTTGTACATGAACTAGTAATTCAGTAGCAACCTCATTGTGTTGAATGGAAGGGAGATAACAAACTCTGTGTATTTTTGTCACCGGTCCAAGCATGGTAGTGATGTTGACTGAAGAGATTGCTCCAAATGGAGTTGCCTGCACCATCCATTGAATCCAATCCATTCTATGAAATTGAGACTTGCTTCCGCACGAAAAAGGATTCAGAAATTTTACTACAAATAGAGAAAGATAATAATCACAGCTGTGTATAAGCTAGCACTGCTGAAAATGCATTCCTTCACTGTGCTTGACCTGCATTTGTCAAGTCATAAACAACAAAGGACTGTCAAAAGGGGCCAAACATGATCCTCTTGGTATTTGAGCATGGGCATAATAATAATGATTGAAATAGGAAAGAATGGATCGTGATCATGAAAGCACAATGTACTCCAATTCTTTCAGTGTAAAATTGGGATTCCCAATTTTGCGACTCCCACATTTGTTGTGGGGAGCTACTGTATGAAGGAGTGTATGACTTGAAACTCTAGGGAAATCAAATGATATCATCACTACAAATGCCCTCTTGTAAAAAATGTTCTATTTCATCAGATTGCTTCATTGGTGACCTCATTGGCTTCCAAGTTGAAGAATCCCATGGTGTTGTAATACACATGTAAATGCTGGCAGGCAGGCAAGCCAACCCACCTTTGTAGATAGAGTTCAGGCTTGAGAGGGCTCGAGTACGATCCCAAGTTTTGCTCAGGATCCACCACATGAATTGGTAGGCATTTGATACCATATATATGCAGGTTTGTGCTCAAATAATCCAGACCCACGAAAGAAGTGAGCCCAAAAGAAGACCCGAGACGAAGAACAGGACCATGATGATCCCAGCTGTCTCAGCTTCCAACAGTGACACAGTTTTGGGGGCTACAATCATGTGCACACTGGTGAAGTAACCGTTTGTAACTCCCAATAGAGAAGTCAGAATGAACACCAGCACCTCCGTGCGCAAAACAGCTGGTCCATGCAAAACCATGTAAAACAGTGGGAAGAAAACCAGCCTTGCAAATGACCCACTGATCATGACCTTCTGGCTCTTAATTATGTACACAGAAGTCAGCATTTTTCCGAGGAGATCAAAGACATTGTAGCTCAGGATGAGTAGCACTGGGTACCAGTTTCCCAAGTAGGCTGAATGGACATCTTCAGTAATGTACCCTGGAAATATGGACAATGTAACTAAGTAAATTATTGTAGCTGAGATTGCTAGCCATTTGATTTGGCTCCACACCCACCAGTAGCTCACTGGATCTACCATCTTACTCACTGATACAATTCGATCGTGAATACTTGTATGTTCCATTTCTTCAGAATTTGTGACAGATTTTGGTGCCACATGTTCTTGGTCATCAGCGTTGTTCTGAACTGCACTCTCCAGTGCATCAAGCTTCAGATTGGTGTAGTACACCATGATTGGCAGCTTGTAGACCAAATTATACGCCAGGATGCAAATACTGAGAAAAATGGCAGTGACACAAAAGTAGATGTTGGCACTCAATCTTAAGCCTTGTACTGTTTGTGGCAATGCACCTTTTGTAATGACACGCAGGACGGATGCTATCACACCTGATGGTAAGAAAAGAAGAAGAAATATATCAATATGTGATTGCAGAGAGAAACTCCCCTAAGAAAATGTAAGGTAATCAAGCCAAACCCAAAACAAACATGACAAGAATCCTGAGCGCAGTCAACACTTCAGACCATCACCTTCAAAGCATCAGTGATGAGCTGACACTACTCCCCACTGATTTCTTCATCAGCTTGTGGTGTAGATGTAAATTATGATGTGAAGCTTATGTAGTGCACTTCTACATAGGCCTTCAGGGTCACAAGTGCCTGAGCTGAGAAATTTAATGGGAAGAAGTTTCCCCACAAATGTGTCTTGAATTTCCTTTTGACCTTGGATTCCTGCATCCTTAAAGAAAAAAAACGCAGGGTGAGAGATTGAATGGCATACCTGATCCAGCAGTGCCTGCCACAAAAGCTTGCATGTAGCGCTCGGGAAGCTCACCAGCTACCCCAACAAGGCTTCCCTCCATAATGGCATTAGCAATACCCATGGTGATCCCTGCCCCGACTGTCACATATTGTGTTGCTTGTGATCCTTGGCTGCCAGTGATGAACAGCTGATCCACAATGGGTATCAGAACAATGGCAGCCAGAAACAGTGTTAAGCCTCCATTGATGCGGCTTGATGCAGAGAATTTTCGGCAGTAGAAAGTGAGGTACACAAGAGTAAATAAACAGGGAAACATATATGCAAGTGCAAATACTCTGTCTGTGTGTGCATCTGGATACAAAACCTGGAAGTAATCCACTGCACTTATAAATGCATTCCATGGCAGAATTAACCCAACTCCCAATGCAAAAAACACACTGTAAGCAGCATTGTACTCATCTCTCGGTTCTGGAGTTTCAGAAAGAAGTTGCTGCTGCTCTGCATCCTCCTCCATTGTTGAATTCCTTGCAACTATCCAACCCATTTTTCACCCTTCCCTCCTTCCCTCCCTCCCTTGCCTTCAACAACACTCTAGACTCATTTTTTTTTTTTTTTTGGGTTGTCTTTACATAAAAGCAAACGTAGGTTGGAGTTTTCGTACTGAAAGACAGACATGACAATTGTCAGAGCCACCAGCCATAAGCTTCCGTCTTTTACAAGACAAGAGACAAAGAAGGGGAAGAACAAAAGGAAAGCAACAGAGAAAAAACAAAATCCATGTCCTTGGTGTGCTCCAACCCCATTCCATTTGCTTATGGAGCTCACATCCTCACTACAATCCAACAGAATCTCAACGACCACGAATTATCCCATACTCTTCGCAGAAAATTGCGTCAGCATGTATATACTAATCTTAGGCGACACTTTTGCCGATAATGGTTTCAATGAGGCTATAAATTTGGCTATTGGGACATAGCCAATTTTGTGCACCCTGGTTTTAGTTTTTCTGGTTTTGGCGAATTTTCGCATCCTGGCGATAACAGAATAGCCAGTGCTATATAATACAAAAGCTGGGTTCTTTTGTTTCTAGAAAAAGAGGCCCAATAAAGTCATCACATTTATGAGGGAAACAAAATAAAAGTCGCCATATTTAGACAATAGGTTTAGCATATCGCCAAAATATAGCATTGTTGGGTGCTTTTGTTTAATGGAGTTTGCTAGGGTTTCAAGACACTTTTTTTCCCTTGAATTTTTTTTTGGGTCTTTTGTTGCACAAAAAATCAGGAAGATGATGCTGGAAAGTTTGGATTTTAGCTGTAAATTGGACTAACTTTGCTAGTTTTTGGAAAAGAAAAATCTCCAAATTTTTTATGCCAAAAATTTGGAAAAAAGAAAACCCCATGAGGTTGTTAGGGTTTAAAGCCCCATGGTTGAGGGCAATTCCAAAAATAGGAGGCAACCAAGTGTGGCCCCACATGTTCCCTAGGTAATGAGCCCATATCCCAAGGTAAAGCATGTGAAAGTAGTTCACAAGGTGGTCTTGGGAGTGGTTTAGGGTACAATAAAAAAATAAAAAATGAAATACCTACTAACTTGGAAATAGCTTAAAAGACCAATGAGTACTTTGTATTTAAGCTTTTAAAGGAAAATGATTTGATTTTTTCAAATATTTCACTTTTGTGTTCTGCATCTTCTTTTAGTTTTTTCCTATAAAATTTTGATTTATTTGCAAACTTTGAATGTTAGGCATAAGGTAAAGCCTTAGGGTGGGAGCATTCTCAAAATAAGGGGCCGAGGACAAGGCTATAGCCCGAGTCTCACCTTGCATTTTGGGAATGGCCCCACCCGATAGGCTTACCATGTAAAAAGCACAAGGCAAAATTTATCGTGAACCAAACCTATGTAAATCACAAGGCATATGAATGGGAGGGTCCTTATGCCTACTCCTCAATAGTGGGAGGGCTCTTACACCTATCAAGTAGGCATAATCCCCTCCCACCCTTGAGGACTAGGCATAATATCCCTCTCAATTTCTAGGAGGGAAATTCATGGATATAATCTTCCTTTATAAGGTGCCCTCCACCACATACACTACAAATTTTCACTTGCTCCGAGTGAGTGCTTCATAGCACCGAATTAGGATAATTTCATTATTCGTGAGGAATGAATTTTTTAAACTTATGTTGTGTACTATTTAGTTCTATTGTGATTTGTATGTTTCCCATGTACTCGTCTCACCCACCGTCCATATAACAATTAATTTTGTCAAATGATGGCAAAAGTGTTTCCATGTTCAAGGTACCCGGAGTTAATACCAAGTCATAATATTTGTGCACTTAGTACAACCGATGGGCATTTGTTGATCTGGTGGGGATCGATCTTTGGATTTTTTTTAATTTTTAATTTTGAAACAAGACATCAAACCCGACATAACAAGCCTCGGAACTGGGCACCCCTAAGTCAATTGTCAATAATGGCCCCTCTTACCCAGCACCCACTAGATCAACAAGTTGGGGGATGAGGCTGTTGAGGCCCTTTTTGGATGAACTTAGATTAAGGGATTTAAAAAATAAATGAAAATCCTTCCCAACCTCACCTCGCCCTAAACCTTAAAACATCTCCCTACCTTTTACTTTCATTTTTCCTCTTCTTTCATATTTTTTCCTTCTCTTTTGCAATAACAATTTTGTAGTAAGCATTGCGTTGCATTGTTAAAGTTGCTAACCTTGAAGCGTGACGTTGTTGCAATGCCTCCATCGTCGAGCATTGTGTTGTTTCAATGGAGGAAGGAGATTTGTGTGCCTCCACTTTCTACCATCGTGCATGTGGCTATAGCGCCATGTTGTGTCATTGCATGAGGAAGGAGACCCACATGCCTAGTGTGTTGTTACAATGTGATGTTATATTGTTGTAGGAGGAAGGAGACTAGTGCACTTAGCATGTTGTTGGAGCATGGTGCACTTGGCATGTTGTTGCGTCGCATTGAAGGAGACTCACGTGCTATATTGATGTAGACCTTCGTGTTTGTGTTGCTACAACAAGACATTGTGTTTAAGGAGATTGTTGGACCAACATCAACCCTTTGTGTTGGACCAACAACCCCTTGCATTGAAGGAGATGCCATAATGGGTCCCTAGAAAATGTGAAAATAGGAGGCCAACAAAAAGAATAGCCTATGGTGCGCCTGTGTGTGTGAGCTTGTGTGTGTACGTGAGCACTTGAAAAAGGCCAAAATGTGTCCCTAGAACCCCAAAAAGGTGTGTGTGAAAATATGAGGCAATCAAAGAAAATAACACAAGGTGAATGTGTGTGTGAGCCCACAAAACCGAAGATAGTAGTGCAACAAGATGAACCTATTTATGTGAACCCAACCATCGAAGCACATAAAGATAATAGAAAGGCAACATGGTGAACTTGGGCGTGTGAGCCCGTAGAATTTCAAAACCCTAGAGAAAAATAATAAAGCAAACCTAAACCAAAGAATAATAGAACCAAAGAGTTTGTGGTTTGAACCAGAAAATAAAGGCTTTTGTTGCAAGGCAAACCTAATTGGGTGCAATTAAACTAACAAAAGTAACCAATGCTTAGTTTTTCATGTTTAGAAAGTGTTGAAAATGTAAGTTTTTTATATATAGTAAAGTTCATAATATATCATTGGAATGTGTGAATTAATTTGAAAAATATTCAATGAATAATAAGCTTTCAAAAACATTCATGAAACATTGTAATGTGTATTTGTTAACATTAAAAGGACTTATAAATAGTCTTCAAAACTTTTAAAAATTACATATATTTTGAAATCTTTTACATAAACCTTGACACAATAACATAAAAAAAATTATAAAGAGTTTTGAAAAGTTGTTTGAAGACTTTTTTTTAAATATTTTAATAAATATTCTTGTAAAAGCAATCCCAAAAGTAGGTTGGTGCAATTCATGTTATCCTATTTGCACCCAAATGGAAGAGTTATTCGACATGTCTGAACTAAAGAAAAATAGGGTAGTAGGTCATGTTTGAACCAAAAAGTAGGAAGGTAATAGGGCATGTGTGAGCCAAATAATAACAAGGAAGATAATTTTGTGTGTATGTGGCACACAAAACCATAGAGTGTGAACCATAAAATAGTAGGCAAAAAGTTGTAAAATAGAATTATGTGTGGAAATAGAACTAAAGAGACACAAGATGTGTGTGAATTAGATAATAGTAGGGCACATAGAAAGTCACAAGGTAGAACAAGTTTTATCCTTGTTTGTCTACCTTGCCATTGCCCTTTTATCTTAATTTGTTTAGAGAAAATCAAAGAGAAGCAAGGTTGGCCACATTTTGTCCATGTTTGCCCTACCTTGCCATCACCATAGATAACTAGAAAGAAACAAGGTAGGGTAGGTTATGTCTTTGTTTGTCTTGCCTTGCTTGGGAAAAGAAAGGGTCTCTATGGTTGTCTACCCTACCACACATTTAATAAAATAAGAAATTTCTTTCTACAACATGGTGGAATTGTGCAAAAGAACACAAAGAGGCACCCTAAAACCTCCCATCCTTGTGGGTGACCTACAACAAAAGGCCTTTAATGTGATTCTTGAAGTTGATGCAACTAATGAACTTTCCAACCAAGACCATGAAGTTGAACAAATCCTTCCAACAAGCCCTACTCTAATATTATGGAGGCCCTTCTCCCTCCTCGAGTTGTAAAGAAGGGTGTCAAACGGGTCAATTAGGGCTTGAAATGGTCTTGCAAAGTTGGAAAATGCAAGGAATGATATTTTACAAAGTGGATATTAATTGTGCACCTAAATAGGGTGTATGAGTTCATTGTTGAAAAAGGAAGGCCTAGGTGCCTTTTAACTTGTGAATGGGCCCTTGACATCAGAATCATTTGGTCATGAATGCTCGCATTTTGAATGATGCCCAATTTATTTTGCAACAAAATGAGTAGAAGGCAACTGTTTATGCATGAACAAAAATTGCATTGGAATCAGATCGTCTAGAGGAATTAACACAAGGACATGAGGAGGTCCCTAAACCACCTTTAGTCAAGCTTGTTTCAAAGATCCTATTGAAGATTTTGGGCATTTCTAATTGGGGTGTGGGATACATCCTCAAGATGTATTCTCATGAATTGAGATTGATGAAAAACTTGGGGACACCATCCTTTAACGCATGTTATCCTATGTGAGGAAGGCAAAACTAGCATTCCAAAATGCCACCTTATGGGAGCATGAATCTAACAAGTCCATTTGATTTGAAGAGATGCAGGCAATCCTTGATTTTCATGCATCAAAGACCATTTAGGAATGGTATTTATCTTCAAACCCTTCCATTACTTTATATTCAATTGTTTTACTAGAGTTTTGAAGTTACTTTTGACAAATTGTGGGAATTACAATTTAGGCTAAATGGAACTACAAAGTACCAATTTGTGGCTGATGTAGTTCATTTTGTTAAATAGTATTGCCAAATATTCACCCACCATCACGAAGCATGAACATAAGAGGAGGTGGCCAAGGCTTATCACCAAGCTTTTGGTTTTAATGATGACGGTCATTGAGTAGGGTTTTGAACATAGTGTGCATTTTTGTAGTTTTTTGAACTACTTTTTTTTAGGCACTATTATTTTTGAATTTTTTTCTTTTCAACTTTGCCTTTCGAAACTTAATTAACACAAAACCTTAATGGCAAGGTATGCCTCCTACAAAAGAGGATGGATTGTATGCCTACTTTTGTTTACTTATGAAGTGTGAGTTTACTTTTGTTCCTAAATAATAGGTGTAGATTTTTTTTTCCCAAATTTTTAATGTTTCTTCATATGTGAACTCAAGTTTGTTTTAAGGATTTTTTGATGTAATCAAAATGGCAACCATCCAAAAAATACTTTGTCCAAATATGCTACATATTTGATACGAAAGTAGGGGAAAAAAAATCTTTTTATGTTCTTGGCTACATATTAGAACTTATCATAAAAATCTAGTGAATTTGGATAATGTTTTTCATGAAAAAATTGTTGAGTAGGTTAAAATCAAATTTTTTTAGTTCAAAAATTGACAAAACTTACTAGTTAAAAAAATCTGATGTGAGCATCTCTGGAGGGAGTTCACATTAAAATGACAACATGTTTGTACAAATTGCAAATTTCATGCACTTCTATGTTAGTGCCTACAACCATCACTCTCACCACAACATACAACACATACCATAAAAATATTTTGAATAGTACACCATACCCAATTCGAAATATATGATTCACTTGCGACAAGCATGAATCCAAACGCAGAACCACAAAACAAAACCCAACAAAAAGTGTGCAAGACTAAAATTGCATAACACAAAAAACCTACAACTAGGTGTTCTTAAATTTCAAATCAACAAAAGTGGTTTGAGACCATGCAATTTTAAGTTATATCCCATCAACAAAAATATTTAAAACCTCATTCACATCTAAACTAGTTCAAGATAAAACCTAAATAACTATGCTAACCTAAAATATCCTTAACTAATTGAGAACTAATCAAGCAACTAAACTAAGGCACTTAACACAAAAATCTCGTAGGAAAAATGGCCCTCTCTAAAATCCAAGTGAAAAAGTGATGATTCTCTTTCAAATCTTTTTTTTCCTGAAATCTGCAATTTATTGACAAAAGAAAAAGAATATGAAACATAATAGTCCCCTTTCATTTTTATCTTTCACATTTGTGCGAAGTTTTGCTGGTGCAAAAAAAACTCTAAAGCACCAGCAGAAAATTTTCAGTGTATCTAGATGTGACTTCATCAATCAAAATCCATCCTTTGCAAATGGCAAGGCATTTCAAAAGACAAAATGCTGGGCTCCATCATAGACTGGTTTCTTCATCATTCTTTTGGGGATGACAATCAGAACCTTCAGTCTGGGATATTTGAAGCTTCCTGAGTGGGACTCACCCACTTAATAAGCTGGTGAGTTTCTCTTTCAATTTCTTTCACATCCCATGCCATTCTCTAGGCTAGAAGCAAAATTATGGTTGCAGACATATGGACCTTGAAAACATCCTAGGGAAAGGAGAGAGAGAGAGAGAGAGAGAGAGAGAGATTAGCTGTTGGACTGGATCTTCTGGCTCTTGTGGATGCATTTGTTTCCTGGAGATTGTTTTCTACAAATTCTGGATTGGGTGGGGCATTTGAAAGAATTGCTGAATGAGGAAGCTTGAATGTTCTGCATCAATCAATGCAAATCAAATTTTCTGAACAACCCAATGCGGTTTGTCTTCTTCTCATGCTTGGGTGCACAACAGTGTTGGGTGGTGATTTGGGTTTAGGGTTTGAAGCCTATAATATGGAGTTGCCTGTGCTGTTCAAAAATTCATATTTACCCACCCAACAACACGAGGAGGTAATGGGGGCAGTGTCTTTTCGAGTTATTGAATTTGGCTGAGGTTGAGAAAACTTCAACTGAGTTCTGTTATCAGTTTCCTCAATACTGGTGCTCAAGTCTTCAGCAAATTTGCTGATTTTGGAAACGGAAGTCAACACAAGTGTTGGTTAATAACCTCTGGTTCCAGTCTTTTGAAAATTTAAATATAAAAACACCTTCAGTTCCAGTTCTTTTTTTTTGGAAAGAATTGATGATTTTCATGAAATAACCAGCAAAGGATTGGAAGTTTTAATAACATGTTACTTGACAAGTTCTTAGATGTTTTGAGAACTGCTGTTGTCTATCAAAACCAGCTCTTTGAATTTTGAAAACACTGCAACAACAATAAAGAACAAATGAGAGGAAAAATTGAGAGTTAATGAAGAATGTATGTCTGAAACTACTCTATTGCTGTGTGTTTGAGGAACTGAATTGTTTGTGGGATTAATAATGTCCATAGTTGCTCTGTTTGCCATGAATATTTTCATCATATTTGTTGCATTTTGTCAATGATTGGGACTAAACAAAAGATTGGAAGGGATGGGTTGTTTGACACTGGAAGTATATCAAGATACAATGGGAGGGAGTACCTGTGGTCAAGGGCATTACCCTCTCATGTTAGTAGCCAAAAGCAGGCCTAATTTGAACCCTAGACCAAGGGGTTTACCTGATTGAAAACTCCACTGGAAATTTCCTTTACTTATAGGCACCTTTTACAAGGTGCAACACCAAAATCATAAAGCCCACTCTGAAATTATAAAGCCTCTTCAATTTTTTAACATATATTTTCTGGAGAACTGAACTTGTTCTCTTGTCAAACTTACATCTTGTTTGTAGAGTCTTTGTGCTAGATTATGATTTTCTAAATAGTCGTTGCCACTCTTCTTGTGTGATATTGTTAATTTTTTCATGTTGGTGCTAATGTTTTTCTTTCGTTGTTGATGTTTTTTTATGTGTGGTGTTTTTGTTTGTCTTTTGTGATGTTGTTATTTTTTTCCACAATGGTGCTACTCTTTGTACATTGATGTTGTTGTTTTTTGCACATTGGTGCTATTACTTTTTGCTCATTGGTGTTGTTATTGTTTGTGTGTTGATGTTGTTACTTTTATTTGTTGTGTTGTTGTTCATCTTACATTGATGCTACTATTCATTTCACATGGTGTTGTTCTTCTTTTTGCCTAATGAAATGTGAAGTTATGGAGTTTTTAATTTGCATTAGAAAAATTGTTCCAACTTACAAATTTTCATTTATTTATAGTCATTTTTGAAGTATAAGAAAATTTGAAAAATTTAATAACCAAGTTGTGAAAACTAGATGTGAAAATTGATTATTATTGTACATGTGAAAATTGCCCCATCTAAGACTTGGGTGAGTTTAAAAAAATTAAGAACCTTGTACATTGGTCAATTTTCACTGGCCTAGACAAATATATATATTAGACAATTAATAAGGTTTTCGTAACATCATTTCGTAGCCCTGGCCTTAGGATCGTCACCAAAGTAAGGGCTTGTAAGGTTGTGAGCCAAGAGGGCCGAGAGTCACACCACATGTTTCCGGGAGTGTAAAAAAAGTGTGAAGGAATGAACCTTCACACTCCTAAGGGAGCTTTCACTATGGGAATTTGAGTTTTGGTGGACTTCCGAATTTTTAAAGGGCGACTGCAAGGGTCAAAACGCAATGGATTGAGGAAAGCCCTTGGAATGTAGATGTCTAAAATGGGCTCACATGACCCATTTGGACATCTGAAACACAAGTTATGGCCAAAAGAAGGGTTGGGAGTCAAATTGGCAGTTTGACTCCCGACCACTAAAAGTTGAGAATTGACTCAATTTCCTTGCGTGTAGGTTGCGTGCAATATACCATTGGAAAGTTCTTGATGAGGGCTACAACTTTTATTTAGACCTTATTTCAATCAAAGGTTTGCATGCAAAGTTATGGGGCCCCAAAATCACGGGAATCCCAATTTTGGCAATTTCGAGACTCCCATTTGGAAGTCCCAGGACAAAATGCCATTTGGATGTGGGCCTCGTAGAGAGGTACAAAATATACTATAAGGGGGAAGGTGGTGGCTTCCCCTAAGTCTGGGTCGTGGTGAGTCTTGTGAATCTGAGTTTGTTTGTGGTTCGTCTTAACACCAAAAATGCTCCAACTCTGCACTAATCAACTTGTTATTTGGTTTTGTGCAGATCCATGTGAGTGATTAAGTGCTTGTCAATCTTCCTAATCTCATCCCAGAGTTCTAGCATGCCCCTTAACCTTAAAGTGTTGCGAACTAGGGAGCGTGCCATTAACTCCTTGCTCTTTTGTTGTTTCCACTTCAGACTCATATTTGAGTCTATCAAGGAGCTTGGGAACACATCACATCATGTAACAATTCAAATTGATTGATTTTCACCAAAAAATGAAAATCGCCCAACATTGGTAAGTACATGTTTTACACATAAGTAAAGGTTGTTTTTATTAGTGTTGGGTGGTTTTTGAATGCCCATTCGATTTTCAACCTAGTTCTCAACCCAATTTTCATAATGAAAATTGATTGACACCTTTACATGTGAAAACCATATTGAAAATTGACCTCAGATTTTGACATGAATGAAAACCTATCATGAAAACCAATTCAAATTTAAACATATATATTTTTTGGAAAACTAAAAAAGTTTTTTAATAAAACTTAGATTCAATTTTTAGAGTCCTTGTATTAGTTGGTGTCCTATTTTTATTGTTTTTCTCATGCGGGGTTGCTATTATTCTTTTCCTTTTATTGTTGTTATATTTGAGATTATTTCTGTTACTTTTTTCACATGGTGCTATTTTTGGTGTGATGAAATAATTAAATCATTAATTAATTATTAAAACCAATTTTAATTAATGGAAAATTCAATAATTGGGTTGTGAAAATTGGATGCAAAAACTGATTGTTATTGTATATGTGAGAACCGCCCAACACTGGTTTGTACTACCCACCTACTAACAACTAATAAGTAGATAGTAAAAGAAATAATTGAGCAAACCACCATGGTTAGCTTGAGAATTGAAACCCAATAGATAATTGTTTTCCAACCACTATTTGTCCATCCTTCATGGTGCTCTATGGTTGTTGGTTCAAAGATATATATTTCATTAAATTCTTGAAGTTCCACATCATAACCCCATCAATCATGAAACATTGAAATTAAATGGGAAAACCATTCATTCCAAAGTTGACCTTTCAATTATGCAACCCAACATAGAAATAAAGTTGGTAATAAAACAAACTCTTTAAAGGTGGATTCACACTAACATGGTAAAAGGAATAAACAAGGAGAACAAACTAACCCTAACTCTTACGCGTTCATATAAAAGGGATAAAAAACTTAGGTGGCAATTGACATGTCATTAAGGCTAAATGTTTGAGAGTAACTTATACTTAGACATCATTATGTATATTTTTCTAGATTTGGCTTCAAATTAGGGTGGAGTTAATTTGGCCCCTTGACTTCAAAGGATTAAAATATCCTGCCCCCCCTTCACCCCTTGTCCACCAATTACATTCCCGAAGAAATCTTAATATTATTCTTTGTCATGACTATGTTCTCCACATTTTTTGAATTTCATGTCTTTTAGAGTTCTTGAATTTTGGCCAATTGTTTTAGACATCAACTTCATTATTTTGTTGCATTTAATTTGTTTCAATGGATGGAAGGTCATGAAGGTCATGATTTTGTAGAATGCATTTACATTGTCCAAAATTTTCACCCTAACTCTAGACATTTCAATGCACAATACCAAAACATGTCTTTCATGACTTGGACATTTATGACTAATGTCCTAATCTAGTCATGTAGTCATATGTCCTTAATCATATACTTTTACTCAAATTTGTGAGTACATTGCACTAACATTATGACTATATGAGTAGATTAGGACTATTTTGTGACTACATGCCTAACCACATACATTAATAACCTACCTATGTTAGTAGTTTAACTAGGTGTTAACTACCTACTGACTATTTACTAATTATTGATAAAGTAGTTAGTACCGATGGGTTAGTACTACCTATTATCTACCTATCTGCTATGTAGTACATACCTACCTAATTACCTACTACGTACTTATTACTAAATACCTACCCACCTACTAAGTAGGTAGTACATACATACCTACCTACTATCTACTTACTACTACCTCTAAGTACCATTTACTTATTACCTACCAAGTTAGGTACCTACTAGGTTACTAGGTAGGTTCTAAGTTGTTATGTAAGTACTTAAGTACTTAACTTATAAAGTAGGTTAGAAAAAAATGTTAATAACAATATTGTGATAATTCTTGTCATTGAAATGCCATGTGGTGCAATGGTTAAATGGGGGTTAAACTTCTTCCTTCAATGTAGAGGTGAGGGGTTCAAGTCCTCAAACTTGTAACTTAATGAACTAATGTAACTAGTTTAGCTTGCTAGCTAAGTTAGCCTACATTCTTAGGTAGGTTAGGGCCTACATTCATAACCTATAAGCTAGGTTTTTATCTTTTATACCATGTGTCTCCATGCCACGTGTCTACATGGCATGGGTGGAAAACATATTTATTTCATATTTAATGAATTATATCCAATGGCCATAATTTATGAATCTCACCAAGCACTAATGACCTCCATGACTTCAAAGGTGCAATAGTTATAGTCGCAAATTGTCTTGCGATTAAACCACATTAGTGACTAGGTGTTTTAAACGATGTGTCCTATTCGACTACATAGTCATGTAGTCATAGATGTTTTCCATGACTAACAACCTAATCATAAATTAAGTCACAAAAGACAACTTTTCTTGAAGTGATGTATGACAAAATTAATCTCATTAATTAAAAAAAAAAAATCCCTTTGTGTGAACAATAAAGTGGTTAATTTATTGCTTAGGTCCTTAGGCGATGAACAAAGGTTCAAATGGAATTAAAACTACTTGCAAAATCTTGCAAATGCGAATTTAGTTGAAGGTGTGAATTGTGATCATGGACATTTCTTCCAGTCTCTTCTATGTCTAGTCCTCTCAAAACCTTACTTGGAATTTGTTTAACATTATTTTATAAAATATGAAATTACATTTACACCTTAATGTTTATAATTGGTTACATACATAAGCTTTGGATCAAAGTCTATTGAAAGGACATAGCTGTTCAAAAGGTTACACCTTCTTAGTGTAAACATTATATGTAAAGTGTTTTCAAATGGTTGTCAATGATGAGATCACCTATCAATGATGAAGACATAGATATCATTATTGAGGAACATGTAGATACAAGTTATAAAAGTTTTTCGATTGCTCTAAGAGGACAACCCAACAAGAAATAGCAAACTTGAACATGTTAACATACTTGCTAGAAGAAAAAACTCTCATGAAGAGTTGAGATGCTTTATCTAATTCAATATTTGCATTATTTACATGAACTAAACATAAAAACTTATATAAAAGAACATAATAGGTTCAAGCACTTCAAAAGAAGGTGAAGGGTTAGTTTTGTTCCAACATGGATGGGAAAAGAAAACTATGATGTTTTTATTGCTATTGAAAAGAGAAACAAAAAAAACACAATTAGTACTCCTTGGGGGTTTCTATGTGCATAAAATAAATTTGTTTAGGGGGCATTATGTGAGGGAACTTAAAATTTTCCCATCTTATTATTATCTAAAATTTTAATATTCACATGCTATTTTAATATAAACCTCCCCCCACTTGATGGACGAATAAGAGAAATGCTTGATGTAATACATGGTCTAGTTTTGAGAAACAATTATTCTTAGTCAAACAATTTGTAGAATTTGGAGAAGAGCTTATTAAAAAAGGTGGGAGTTGTTTACTTTCCAAATATTGACATTTAATTACAACCTACAAATTGGAAAACAACTTGTACAAATTAGGAATCTCAAACATGACAAATGAGGTTCTAGCAAATATTGTAAGTTCAAATTTAAATGCAAATTTGTGGCACAAAAGGTTGGGGCATATAGGCCAAGGATGCTTACAAACAATGATTCACAAGGATATTGCAATTGGAAATTTAGATTTGGTTGACATCAAATCTTTTTAGTTTTCTAAATCTTACAATGTTGTGAGAAAATAATTTAGGTAGTCAATTTCACAATAAAAAGCAACAAGAACAAGCTTACCTTTTGATCTAGTGCCCAAGTGAAAGCGCCCTTTTTGGAATTGGAAAATTACATGAGTAAAAATATAAGGCCTCACATATTGATGCTTTCAATAATTTTTTTAATTCAATTAGTTTTATATTAATGTGACTTTTATTTTCCAAAATTTATATATAACTCATATAAAATATAATGTGATAATAATAGGCGTTAGGAAAATTACAAAATATATATGTACAAAGAGACTTTAGATATTAATTGTTAGTAGGTTCAGTTAATAGGATCATGGAGAGTGCATAATTTAAAAGTTCATAATCCGGGGAAATAGTTATTTTTTATACCTTTTAAGGAAATAGTTAGTGAAAAGATGTTATGTTTTGTTGGAAAGAGTAAGGAAATAGATGTATCAAAAAATATTTTTCTAAACATTTTATCCTTATGATGAAGAACATCTAAATGTTTCATGCTTTGAACTAAAACTAAAAATTCAAACAAATATATGGTAACAAAATTCAATGCATGAGTGAAATTTAAATTAAGTTTAGGGTGAGTTAAATATGTGCATATAATAAACTTAAACAATAATAGTGTGAGAAAATTTAATGCTCCCTCACATAATACCCCCCAAAGAATATATAATTTGACACATGTAGTGTCAAATATTAATGTCAAGTGTTCTCCTTGAGCTTGGTACATGACTTGGACATATGTCATCAAATGCAAATTATCATTCACATGACTTGAACATGTATTTCATCATATACATTGATAATATTCATACTATAATTTGATTTTTTTATTATGAAATAAATCAAAAGTCTTTTCCACATTTGAAAAAATAGGTATGGTTGAAAATCAAATGGGAAGATTAAAAAATTGACAACAAAGGCATAGATAAGTCCATTGAATTCATTGAGTTTTATCAAGTCAATGAAATCTTAAGATGATTTTTTCTTCCATATATATCACAACAAAATGGTGTTTCAGAGAAGAAAAAAAAATGCTTGTGCAATGAGGAAATTGTTTTAAACATGTTACTTTCAATTGTATTGATGGGGGGTTTTTGAGGCCTAGATGCACTACTCATAGCTACATACCTTCAAAATAAACAATTTAGTAAAACAATAACCAATTTGTCTCCATATGAAATATGAACATGGCATTAAGTATAAACCAAATGATTCACACTTGAAAATGTTTGGTTGCATTGTTTTTGCTTTCATATCCTAGGGAATTAAAATAATAATAATAATATAAGTTCAAATAATGCATTTTTCTTTCATACAATGTAGAAAGAAAGGCTACAAGATGTTGAAAAAATCCAATGAAATAATTAGATCATGATAGAGATATCATTTTTTAGGAAGTTAGTAAAGTGACAAACATAATAGTTGAACGAGAAGGAAAAGATGACTTCATTGAGAAAAACAAACTCCAATTGGATCCATCCTTCTTCAAACAATCTTCTTATGGAAAACCTCCCCAAAAATGAGTTTTTCAACTTCATGAATAACATGTAATGCATCAAACACCATTTCAAATGTAGGAAAATGATCCAAATGTCACCAATAGCCTAGTTCCAAACCCTTGTAATTCACAAATTACACAAGTGGGTTCTATCCCCTTTTATTGTTCAAGCTAAACAAGAACTTGGTGTTGGTAAAGGGGGAGAATATGAAGCATGAAATCAATTGTAGATTCTAATTCAACAATCATTGGTTCTATACACTTTCCATAAAACTTGTTGTGGAAACATATAAGGAGCCACTAAAAGTCCTAGAAGGGAGGTAAGACAAAAACGACCACCTTCAATGTTAATTAAATGGAAAAAAAATGTACATCTAAAAAAAATGAAGAATAGACTACTTACTCAAACCTATCCATGAGATATATGCAAGAAACATTCATAGAAGCTAAAATGAATAGTTGGAATAATGCAATAAAATGAAAAATTGAAATTTCAATGGTACAATGGATATATATGAAGCAAAATTTGTTGCAAAATGCTATGTACTCAACAATAAATTGACTATAAGAATCCCTTTCAAAATTCACTTGAATTAAAATGTTACTAGCCTTTGCAATAACATCATGGTTTGGACATTCAACAAATGGATGTAAAAAAAACCTTAGTCAATGGTCAACTTGATGGGGGTAAGTTCACAATAAAATGAACAACATGTGTAACAAAATTTTAATTTTACACCTTTTGAAGTGACATATTGACTTAATGTTAGTAAAAATGTTTAGTTTATTTATTCAATAATGTTTTAATTATATTATGAGAACACTTGAATAAGTTTGAAATGAATCTAATGATTTTTAAAAACACAATATTAAAACATTGTAACCACTAATGTTTTCATTGCTTGTTTTTGTTTTAAAATGACTTAAAATGATCTAAAAGTGATTGATATAAACCTTTACACAATTAATATAATGTAACATTATTTTGGGTCATAACAATTAAAACAATTGTCATGTTAGCTTGTTAATCATGGGTTTTAAAATTTCACCCTTGATGATTAATCATATTTTGTCATGTTAACTTGATTAGCCAATTCTTTTTTTTTGGAACAGTGAAGTGGGTAGGTGTAGGTCATTTTATAATGAAATTATTGAATGAATAGATATACATTGAGGTTTTAGAAAGGCTTCTTAAAACCAAAGAAGTCCTAAGTTGATGTGCAAGTTGAAAAAACCTTATATATTGTTTAATGTAGTTGTCCCATGAATGATGATTCATCAATGATTGGATTCACTTATGGTCTTTAACAATTTTCACTACAATGAATCAAGTTCAAATATCCACATAAAGTTTAAAGGAAAGGGTTTGATAATTATTAATGTCCATGTTGATGGTTCAATACTACCAAAAAATAATGTTGATTTGATGAAAAATATAAGATATATGAAAGGAACAGTAGGAAGAAGACTAATGTATAGAAAGACAAACAAGCTTTTAGTCTTGCAAGACTATTTAATGCTATATGGGTAGGTGACACTAACATGAAGAGGCCTATGCTAGGTAACTCCTTGTTAATGAAGTCATAAGGTGGGAAAAAGCAATGGTTGTGTTTAACACAAAATTGCAACACATGGCTTCGTTTTGAACTTCAAGAAAAGCATAATGGATAAAAAGGCTACTACCAAGCTCATATTATAAGCACAAAAATACTCTATAATCATTTAGATAATCAAAGTGCAATAACTCTCATTGAAAACCTTAAATTGCATACAACAAGCAAACATTAAAGCTAAAGCTCACTTCATTAAAAAAATGATTGCAAAAAGAAATTAAATTTGAATATTGCAATACTCAAGATATAATGACACACATTCTTATAGAAAGTTTACCAAGAAAAAAAAAGAACATTGTATGAAATTGATGAGAGTAACATATCTCAAACTTGATATGGAGGTAATACTTATTTCCTTGTACCTACAAACATGGAAAAAATAGAAAAGACTTATAAAAATTAAAAAACCTTACTAAAAACTTTGGTTACATACACAATTTCATAATAGTTAGAAGAAAACAAAAAAAAATGTCTTACCATATTTAGAAGGTCGAATGTAAAGAATATGAAATTAGGGTTATATAAAGAGGCTTTAGCTTAACTTTTATGATTATTATAGAGTCTAAACAAAAGTATTATATCAGACCTTATAAAAATAGGTAGTCTCTTGTGCTTTGCAGATCAAATCACCTAGTCTTTAAAGCAATGACTAATGTTCTTGTTTTATAAAGTTACACCCTCTTAGTGTAAAAGTTACAATTGTTTTGGAAAAGCACCTTCTTTCATGTCTACTTTACATATTTATGACAAGATCAATTGACCAAGGTAAAAATGACGAATGAAAATATTAAAAAGCCAATCATATCACACATTATTGTGTTATTCATAAAATTCCAGTGACAATGTTTCATTGGAATTGGTTTAATATATGGTATGGTAAAGTATACACAATAAATAGCGTAAGCAACAAAATACAAAGGTCTTTCAATAAAAGGATTAACAAGTAAATGATCTTCTAGGGATAATAATATATTATTGTTGGGTATATTATTTCTTAATTCTTGTTTGCATGGACTTCAAAAATTAAATTGTTGTCATCATGTGTTTTTAAACTAGTTACAACCATTTGAATTGGACTTAAAATTTGTGGCAATTTGAAAAATAAAATTCAAGTACTTGAAAATAGGTGAAATCTTTTTGTAAGTATTTGGTTGTTTTTTCATGCACCTCAATATTGATGTGGTGAACATTTAATATTATTATTTTGGTTAATGGAGTTTTTTTTCATAATTAAAATCATCCCCAACTTGTGAAAAATAATGTAATTGTCGAGGATACTTTTGGGGTACCTTTTCAAGTCCAAATAATATGACATAAATTTCTTTAAGAAACTAAAAAGAAGTTAGAGATGTTAATGAAAAAGCTAAAAGCTTCATTTGTTTTGAAATGCTAAAAGAAGGTTAAATTTTTTTAAAAATGTTTTTCTTGTTTTCAAGTAGAAAACAAGGTAACAAGTATTGTATAAAATATTTTGCTTGCACCTAGGATGAGTATTTTGGTGATCGTCATTACGACAATTACAAAGTCATTTCGAATTATAATTCATCATAGATTAGATTCCATTTTGGAATTATTTTTTTTCTTTTCTCTGTTTGTATTTTGTTGTTTGGTTTGCACCCTTTCAATGTTTCTGTCTATTTGTATCTTGATATTTGTATTACACCCTTTCAATGGTTTTTTTTTTGGGTCTATTTGTATCTTGTTGTGAACTTTTCTAATGAATTGGACTTTATTGGCATTTTTCCTAGCAGATAAAAAATGTAAACGAATATTAATGGAACAAAATGATATATAGTGAAATTTACAAAATTTTATTTTTTGAAAATAAAAAATTGATTACAACAAAATTATTATGTCCACACAAAATACTTTAATCATCATCACTTGTAATGCAAAGCAATGCAAAGCCCAAAATTTCAAATTGGGGTATTTGGACCTAGTTTCAACAAAATTGGGTATGAAACAAGATGTTGAGATGATTACAATACACGTGGAAAAAATAAGGGACCAAATCAACTCTTTCACCTAAATTGGTCCCTGACGTAGTTTCAACCCCCAATTTTGATTTCACTTTACCTTTCCTTTTATTCTTGCTCATATTCTCCAATGGATCAACCTTGGTCATAATAACATTTTGCAAATCCTGTAAACTGATATCCAATTTCATGAAATGGTGTTTGATTTTGTTTGCTTCGCATCTATAAATTAAAATTGGTGATTCTTTTTCTTTTGTGATCACACCTTAAGCTAGCCAAACCATGGGGGCGCTTGTTGTGCTTTTGGTACCATTCAAAAGCCCTTGACATCAAGATGGTGTGCATGGTTTTTGTTTTGCAAATTTCAGATGAGGTGATGTGTATGTTTTCTTTTTGCAATTTTCATATTGATTGAACATTTAAAGTTATTGAATTTAAAGTCCATTTTGTCATGGAAAATAAATTATAAATTTGGGCTCCGCATTGCTTCACACTACCAGAGTGATGATGATTAAATTATCTTTTGTGAACGTAATAATTTTGTCTTTTCAAAAGATAAAATTTTGTAAATTTTACTATATGTCATTTTGTTCTATTAATATATTTTTTACATTCTTGATTTACTAAACAAAATATTGATGAATGTCCAATTCATTAGAAAAGTTCATAACAAGATACAAACATACCAAAAAAAAAAAAAACATTGAAAGAGTGTAAGACAAACAACAAGATACAAACAAACAAGAGAAAAAAAAACGATTACAAAATGGAATTTGATGTACGGTAAATTATAATTCAGATTCACTCTAGAATTGTCATAGTGACAATCACCAAAATACCCATTCTACCAGTTCCCGATGAAACATAATCACTGGAATAAATTTTTTTTTTAACAATTGGGTCTTTTGGATATATGTATGTATAGAGACTTGAAAATGAATGGAAAATTAATTTTAAAAGGGTTTTTGAAAAGTTATGTCCCTTAAATCCTTGAAAATGATTGCACTTGGGCCAATGAGGGAACTGCCCAGTATGAATTTGAGTTCATAGTCGCCTAGCACACATTTTGTGTGTGTATGTGTGTGTGTATAAATATGTCCATTTATTTGGCAGCCAAAACTAGTGTAGTGGTGAACGAATATATATAGAGAGAGACACACACACACAGCCAGGCCCCAGCTATTGTGACTGAGAAATGGGGAGTGGCTCATTCAAAGCTTGGCCCTGATGCATGAAATAAGAAAGGAAGTCACTCACATTGCAAAAGAACTAGAGCACACAAAAGCAATTAGCTATTATTGGATATGTGTGGAATAGTTTTATACTCTACAAATTCATGCTCCTTGAACCTCTCCTTGTCTTGAAATCATGATTGGACGATGATGATAATAATAATAATGCTAATAATATTATATAGTTTGAAGTGGCTGGATGGGTAGTCTTCGGGTAGTCTCTAGGTAGTCAGGTCTCTTGTCCTTTCCATCACCACAAGTTTTCATAACCCACTTCCAAGTCTATCAGGGGCAAAAGCAGGACCTAGGAAAAGAAGATGTATATGCGTCCCTTCAAAAGAGGGCCATTCAATCTATTCCGAGACATCTGTTTAAAAAAACACTAAAATAGAGGGCTATGGAATGGTTGATTCCCATACCTTTCCCCAAAAGACAACACTTTTTAGATAAGTATTTGCAATAGTTTTGTTTACACTTAGTGTGTACAGAATTAGAAATGAAAGGCATGGTTTCTGGATTCACTCCCATCTGCTGCTGGTTTAGAAAAGACTAGTGTGGCCTGTGCCGTTGGCCCAAGTGTTACCACGTCCTCAACTGATTTTTCCTTCCAAAACCTGGTTTTTTGGAATTTATTTGAATTTTCAGTGGCAGAAATCACTTCAAAATATCTCACACATTCTGGATCCAAATCTTACCAAATAAATTCCATTAAATCCTGCTCGTTCAAGATCTTTCCAACAGCACCAAAGCCACATTCCAATTCCTAAAAAAATTTCAGCTATGATTTAATTTAAGTGAAGAATCCAATATTCAAGAACTTTTGCCAAGTCCATGCACCCCTCCTTGTCGGGAGCTTTCCAAAGACACCAAGAACACGATCTAAAGCATCCCGGTTCAGTGGATCTCATAACTACAATACAAAACAAAACAAAACAAACTCCCTTCCTTCGTTTGTAGATAGATGCTGATGAAGTTTCCTATTATGAATTTTTGAAGGCCAGCCTCTTCTGGTTTTATAGTTTTAGTTTTTAACATCACTTTCTCTTCCCTTCCAAATGGGTTTATGTGACAAGTCATAATAGTGAGGACATTCAGCTACCTAGTGGGCTGGAGACACTCTAAGTTGTTTTGAGGAGTAGTCACCCCCCTCGGCCCTCAAAAGTTAAGAGAGTTGTTTTACAAAACATCCAATGGTTGTTTAAAATGTTTTGTTGCCACCTCTGCTAGGATTTGAACTAGTTATTTCAAAGAAGACCATAATTGGAAACACCCATCACTAGCCTACATTTCAACTCTTAGACATGCTTTGTTTTTAATTTGTTTCTGTTTTTGCAAACCACTCAACCACACAAAACAACCATGCAAGTGTCACAATTGTTGCCCACTCTAAGCCCCAAATAGAGCTCAATGAGAAGTATGTAGCGTCTCGCCCAAGTGGCTAATGATAAGGCTGCTATACTGAAGAGTTAGAATCACAACTGGATCTCTTCTCCTAATGCTCTCTTAGCACAGTAAACTACCCTGGTTG
>Ga0209208_10001460_pt1 | contig 33388 bp, 26 predicted proteins | sample S1TSphfallax_3_FD_187694 | JGI IMG/M metagenome (GOLD analysis project Ga0209208, IMG submission 187694) | Host-associated microbial communities from peat moss isolated from Minnesota, USA - S1T2_Fd - Sphagnum fallax MG (SPAdes) (version 2) | ecosystem: Host-associated > Plants > Peat moss >...
GAGTCAAATGATAAATATGTTGTTAATGAAATTAATTGTCTAGCTTCTATTATGGGTCCAATGAACAACATATCCATTTGGTTCAACATGTTTGTCACTATGTTTGAGCCTATCATAAATGTTTTAACCCCTAAATGCCTGTTGAACCCATTGTATGTTGATCATTTTTTTATGTGCTTGTGATGTGAGCAAAAGATATTTTTTTATGTTTTTTTTTTTAGGAGATAGGTGAGGAAGGTGGGCATCTTCAGCGTCTTGTAGATCAGCAAAAGGTTTGATTTTTAATTTTTTCTTAATGAAAAATACAGAAAACTGTTAAGAAAAATAGGAGAGGAGGCCTTAGATTCCTGGCAACTACAATGACAAGTGGATGAAGAAAATTTGTCTGGTTGAAAATGGGTAGCATCTTGACAATGACACTTTGGATGGGCTTGTGATCCATTTATGTAATAGTTACTAAGGGATGGGTATAAATTTGCACCATCTTTTGGCCATTGAGAATTGAAGGATGGTAGCATCCCAGGTAATGTCACACCACAAAACTTGGTACAAGGCAACATTGTGAGATTGAGCTGTTCAACAGCAAAATAATTTCTTGTTTGTTGGAAAGAGTCATGGGTTACAATTATCGGCTGCCAATTCCATGAAATTAGAATATAGAAGAAATAACCAATTAAATGAGCAGTCTAAAGATGAATACAAGTTTCCATATTAGAATTGAGCAGGCAATTGGCTAATTTTGGTGGAAAATGTTGTAGAATTTACTCTTCAAAACTTGCACGAGGACTTTTGATTTTCTATGAAAGTGATTGCAATGAAGGGATTAGATGCATTAGCACCTCCAGCACGATTGGCTCACCCAGCCATGATGATTACATACTGAGCCAGGATAGATCAGCATGCAAGTAAAAAGCAAGTTCATAGCATTCTTGCATGTTTGAATTCAGTGTGGTTCAAGAATTTGTCACCTCCTTTGGGTTGTGATTCATTTCCTAGGAATGCATAACCAAGCAATTGGAGATATAGTTTCCAGCAGCAAGTTTGCTAGTATTCTTGGCTTGAGAGAGAGGCATATTGAAGAAAATCTAGATGAGTTTAGTGATGTGTAAATCATGCTATCTAAAACAAGTGTTTCAAGAACAAAACCAAATAACACTATAAAATAGCCCATGATAACTCATCACCTTCATAATAGGTGTGCTAAGGTGTACAAGATTAGGGTTTAGATTTAGGTTAAATCTGTATCAAATATAGGGCTATAATGGATTAGGGTTTACATTTATATAGGTTCATAGCTACATCTAAATCTATAGTGGATTAAGGTTTATATCTAGAGATTGATTTCAGGGTATAATTTTTAGGGTTCCTTGCCACAAGTGTCTTTCTACTAAACCTTAAAATATTATAGTTAGCAATAACCTGGGCTTAAAACTTAGCAACATTAAATTATGACTAATTAAAGATGCATTAAATGGTTGAATGGATATAGAAAAATAGGGGGTAAAGGCTACATTTGACACATAATCATATACTTAAAATAATTCAAATTAAATATTAATGTGATAAAAAAAATACATACAAATGTTCATCAATTTTCTTGATTGGGTTAATAATTATTACTATTTCTTCAACCTATGTGTGTAAAGAATGCAAAGTGGGATCATGTGTCAAGAGATCTAATAACAAGAGATTAAAAAAAAACCCCTTCTAATTATACAACTTTGAAATTGAATTTTCAGAGGAGATTTAACCAAATTGAGAACCAGGATGACAAGTAATTTGAAAACAAAACCAAATTGGATATATGAAAAAGTAACAATAATAACCAACCTATAAATATTCAAAATAAGTATGGAGCTAAGATTACATAATCAAAAGACTTTAGGGGCATTTGCAAATTTGGGTGGTAAAGAACCAATTAACTAATTATTGTGTAGCAATTTCTTCCAACAATCTATACAACCAAGTTTCCAAAAGATTTTTTCAAATTGTCAAGGCATGAATACACTTCTTATTGCATCAATAATTTCACCTCCCTTGCATGTGTTGAATTAGTGCATGCCACTATGTGTTCATCTATCATGTAATTAAAATGATAGTCAGAAACCACACATATTATAATACAATCACAAATGACAAAGTGAAGATTTATTGTGTTCAAAAGATGAAAAAGTGGGCTTAGAAGAACTCCCCACTTAAAAAACATTTGAAATGATCATATTGAAGATTGCAAATATGAAAATCTTTCAGTATTGTACAAATAAGCCATTCTTTTATAGATTTACAAGCACATCCAATTTGACCATGCTAAAAGAAGTGAGATATATTCAAATGAACATGATTCAAAAAATTGTTACTCTTGCTATTGTATACATGTGCATATTGAAGTAAAATCTCATCTAAACCTTGAACCCAACCCATAATGATTCAGTAAGGTTTTGATTTGTTGACTTGGGTCATTCATATAATTACACTTGTGCATTCTTGGTTATTTGAAACAAGGTTCATGCAGAATTTGATTCAAACGAATTCCCATGATAGAAATATTGAACCTTCCAATCTATATATACATTGTTGATCTAGCAAACAAGAAAAGCTTCAATTAAATTATACACCTATATTTGCTACTTAAGCCCCTCTTCCTTTTGAGTGAAGTAGGCACCACAAGTAATGCAAAATGAACTACTATTGTACATAGTCATGTACATGTAAAAGAGTCTAAATATCGTGTTGATACCTTCGTCACAATGAAGGTGACTCCCCAAGTTTAGCAAATCTAATCAAGTCATCCATATCCTTATGTGGCAATTGTGATATCTAATTGGCTTATCAAACATGGCTTTGAAATAAAGTCACATTGGTTATATGTCCAATCTTCATTACTCGCCACATTAGGCCCCCGCCCCCAAAAAAAAAATTGTAACTAAATCATAAAAATGAACTAACATTGTTATTAAATATTTCTTGAATACAAAAAGTTTCAAACACCATTTCATATGTTAAGTATGATTTCTAATCATTAGCCCAATGCATTTACAATGTGTTTAGCTCGATCTAAGAATATTCAATTATGTAAATAGCCACAATCGTTAGTTGAACATTTTTTGCACAACCTAATTATGGGGGAATACAAAAACATTTTAAAAGAAGTTGGTGGACACCTCCAAGGCAATGTTGCGATAACCATATATAAATGTTGGACCCAAAGGGTTGTTAACATAACCTTCAATTTATACAACAACATGGCCTCCATCACCTAGTATTTTTTGTAAGAACCACAAAGAAAACAATCGTCACTAAGCTATCACTACATTGATTCGGTAGTTTTGATAGATACCCCAATCAACTTGGGTGATCAGTTGTGAATATTGTTTATTGGAAACATGAAGTACAATAAAAAAAACCTATGTAAAGCCAAAATGAAATGTAATTTATGAATCCAAAACATAGCCATTCATCAATGTGCATTTCAAATTCATAAGCTAACATTCACAATTTAGCAAAAAAAAAAGAATAGAAATCCTTCCTTCCATAAAAGAAAATTTTGTGAAGGTTTGGCCAAATGCCATTGTCAAACAATGATGATAAAAAAAGTTCGGTAGCCAATGGCAAACACAATGGCAAAGTGCAACATTGGGGCAAGTAATTCATTTGCACTTGAGCCCATATGGGTGTCTGTAGAGATACATCGTTGAAGACCATTATCATATGCAGTTGGTGCCTTGTGATATTCCTCCCCATTTTCACTTGCTATAAAGTCACAATGATTTTTTTTCAAATAGAGCTTAGCTTGCAAGACCTTGCATTTTGAAATTCAAGGTTAAATACTTGCAATGTTAAAGCTTACAAGATGTTTAGATTGGCCTAATGCCCATGTTCAAAAGATTTTCATCTTGTCAATATGACTATAAATCTACTTATATGCACCCTCTAAGTTAACAGTGCACATCGAACATGATGGAATAAAACACAATAGTAGGATTCCTATGACATAGGAAAAGGAACATGGATGAAAAAATTGCATTTTATATAGCAATTGAAGTTTGTGTGGCCTGGGAAGTTAAGTGTGAAGAACATTTTTTTTTGATTTGATGTGTTTAGAAGGTCCAACACCAACCTAGCCCCCCCAATCATCATTAATTGCAAACCTCAAACAAACAACATACTTTCTATGAACCAAATACACATGAGTGTAAATGTTTCTTAAGTCTTGTAACAACACTTCACTTGGGCACAATCTTCCATTCAACTCACACCTTTTCAACTACATACCATGCACAAGGAAAACAAAATATTCCCATCCCAATCTACTTGATCTAGTCATAGAAGGGTAATTACATGCAAATACCATGACCAATAATGTGAAATATCCCCTTTCCCCAACCAATCAATACATGTGACATCGTGTTGTTTTCTTATCCAAAAAGGTGTGATAGTTATAGTTCAACAATAAAGGAAATGTGGAGCATAAAATGCTATTAACAAGGCATGTGTGCCACTTTTGCCATAGGTCAAACACTGCTTATACTTGAAACCCATGCATGAATAGAACTATTTTGGATTTCCACAAATAGAAAATAAAATCTTGAAAATAAAACAAGAGATAGAGAAAAACAAAGAAGGTTTCTTCACCTACATATCCACATTTCCATTACCACTTGCTTTCCACCTCTGCTATTTCCACAAACCACCACCATCACCACCATCATCATTGCACTAATTGTTGTAGCAAGAGGAGAAGAGCTAAGAGGAAGAAAAAGCCATCATCATCATTGTCATTTAAGCCCTAAGATAAAACTAGTTAAAAGTGCTCACAATGTAAACACTCCCAACAAAAATTGTTGTAAAAAGATCCATTCAAGTGTGAAACTAAATAGCTTAAAGTAAGTTTCTAATATCCCCTTGATGTGACAATCCGTGTCTCCTATGGGGGGCAAGGCCCAATAAACTAAGTTTTTTGTTAGTAAAAATGGAAGAATCAAATAGGCCGACATGAAACAATACATCATCCACTTTATTAGTTGTTTTCATAACTTTTGTCCTTATGATGTGTATTTTAGTTCATTGAGGCAAACTACGAGGTGCACACATTCATATTAATTGAATGCCATGAGGATAGTAAATTATTTTGTGTTTAATATTAGCTTTGAAATTTTTCATCTTGTCACTTGCATTGAAGGTTGGTCATATATTATTCAATGCAATGGATGGTTGGAAGTCATGAAGAGGTCATCATTATTTAAACTTATAATTTGCATAAAAGCATGGTTAGGTGATTCATTTTTGATAATTTGAAGCTCGACATCTTTCATCAGCAAAAATTCTTGTCATTAAAATAATTATCAAACTATAATTATTCCTTTTTTTAAAATCAAAAATAAATGATAGACCACCTTCTATATATCATTAGACACACAATTGGTTCAAAAATTGATGTGAATGTTTGAATATTTCAATGTGGAATGGACTATAAATGATATATTATGACAAAAATCATGGCAAATTTTTTTTAAATCATATTTTTTGGATTGGGAAAGTTTCAATGCATCTTATTTTTATATTCCTTATTTGACGATGGTCTAATTTTCTTCATTTTTATTTTGATATTAAGGTATGTTCAAGCTAATAAAAACAAATGGTACATCCTTAGTGACTACTTATTTTAAAAGTGTTTAAAGAATATTTCATTTGCAAATTGAAAAAAAATTCAAAAATCTTATGGCTCAACAAAATGTTGCACTATGTAAAGATGTGCGAAGAAGATTTCCTAAAAAAAATTATTTTCAAATCATTTAAGAGTCCATTAAACAAGGTTACAATGTTTTTGAATATTTCATTATCATTAGATTCATTCCAAATCATTCCACATGTTTTCATAATATATTTGAAACATTACTATGTAAACACATTAAAAATAATTTATAACACAAATATTATTTTTACCAATAACATCAAGCACTGATTACATGTTCATTGCTCCTATTAACATGAATTTACTCAATATTATGACATAGTTTTTGAATTCACAATTTTCATTCTATCTACATGACAAACATAATTTTTTCATTTCAAAAGTCCATTATGAATCTTTTTTTTTAATTCGTCTTTTAAAAATATATAATTCTTATTAAAGTTTAATGCAACATGGATCATTTAAAATTTACTGAATGTTGAATATGAATGTACATTTTAAATTCTTTTATGATCCAAAACAACCACAATTATGACAATCTAAATAATCCTTTTTATTATGCTTTCACCCATTTTGAAAAAATCTAGTCTCCCATATGACCATGTCATATATGTAATTTATGCAATGAAGTTTTTCCTTTCATCACACTAAAATGGTGTAGATCTTCCAACTATCAAATGCCCTTATATATTTTCTTGGATCACCTCTTCTAGGTAAATAAGGACCATTATATGCTTTGTTGTTCTCATAGTTCTCATGTCCATCACTTGTGTGCCTTTATATTATCCCATATGCTATGTCACATGTTTTTTACGTTGTTCCCAAAATTCCCATGGATCCTTGCATTGCTCCCAACAATCCCAAGTTTTATTAAATATACTTTGCCCAAAGTCTTAGTCAGCCAAATGGAAAGATTATATTTAGGGGGTGTTCAAAATTTGGAATCTCCTTTCAAGTTGTGAATGTCCAAAGCTTGAGAGCATACCTATACTTCACCCAAGAAAGAAAAAAAGAGGTTTTAACTCTTGAGCTTTGGTTGCCACCATTCCAACTAATCAATAGAAATGACATAAACATGAAAGAATGAACCATCATCCTAGACTATGTAAAGACATAATCCTTTTGAGGATGAAAGTAAAGATCAATGTTGTCAAATCCTTGAGTTTGAAAGGAACTTTTGATTCTAATTGTTAGTTTTTCTTTGGTTTGATAGACCTTTTGATGTGGTTTTGAGAACAATTTTTTGGATTTTTTGGTTTTAGAGATTTCTTAAGAAATTCGAGTTAAGTTCAATTTAAGACCAAGTTTAGTTTCATATATATTGCTAATAACTAACTTAAATGAGTGCCCATGCTTGTGAAGTGAGATATTAGTGTAAGAGAAAATTGAAAACAAAACATAGTCAATAAAAAGACGTGTTGACAACCAATACAATAATGCAACATGTTCATTTTTTCCCCCTTTTTTAGGGAGGGGGGAAGGTGGGCAAGGGCAAGGGGCTGAATTTGTTGGTTTGCTTTTGGGGAGAGGGGGACCATGGGCAATTCAATGAGGGTGAAATTAATTAGTTGATAATTCCCTAAATACTAGGTCATTCATTAAAATAGAACTAAAAACCATGTTCAATTTTTTCATCTAAAAAATGTCATGATATAATCTCTTTCTTCCTTTTGTTTTGTGATGTAACATGCACCCAATACCATCACAATTTGCCTCATAATTTTTGCTCAAATTTGAATTGTCACTAGCTAAAAAGCAAGGCTTAGTAGTTCCAATTTAAAAAAAAAACTTTTACTTGTGCACCTTGAAAACTTGGACTTGGGTTGAAAGGGACAGAAAGGTTGGGCACATGCACAATTTAAAGGGGCAAGTGGGGGGCTTTGGCAGCAATCTCCCATTTTGCCCACCGCTAACACCCTTGGGCATGGATGTAAAATCTCATGATGGCAACTAACAACCTAGGTTACAGCAATGCCCCATGTAAAAAATAATAATAATAACGGTAACATTAAATTACTATAAAATTTTACAACAATACAAAAATTACCAATTGTTTAGGACAATATTTGCAACTTTTCATAGTCTAAAAACTCATTTTTTTTATAGCACTTGGAACTCCAACAACACTTCTTACATTGGTATGTATTTGCTATTTAAATTATTTTCATCACTTTTTGGATTTCGTTTCTTTGATTTATAATTTTTGTGTATATGTATATATTATGGTCTTTTTGAAGTGATTTTTTGCTTTAGCTTTCTTGAATTTGTTTTTGTATGATGTAAAATGTAATATATAAGTGTAACCCTAATATACAAATTATGTATTAGGATTAGGGTTCTTAATCAATTTTTGGATTTCTTCCTTTCATTTATAACCTTTATATATTTATATACATTATAATTATTTTTAAGTGATTTTTTATTTTAGCTTTCTTGATTTTGTCTTTGTATGTATTGAATGTAATTTTTATCAATTCTTATTTTTGTTTTGCATATGATTTTCTTTTGTAGAATCATGGATGATGGAAGGCCACATATGTGGACTCGTTTTATAATGGAAAATGAGATGACAACTATTGTAGCTCCTCCATTGTTGGAAGGATCTTGATCATCCATGGTTGTTGCACCTCCATTTTGCAATGCCAATTGTCAAACAATGTCATAAGAAAAAAAAAAATTGGATGATAAAACAAATGTTGGAAGGAGATGGAGTGATATTGTTCTTGCTAACATCCTTGATTTGTATGAAGAGGAGTGGAAGCGTCTATAAATCTTCTTTGTCATTCAAACATTGGACACACATTCGCACTAAACACCATCGTCAATTGCCAAATGAGTGTCATTGGAAAGAAGAACAAATCAAGAACAAAATCAAGAAGACAAAAAGTGAGTATTGATGTCAAAAAACTTTGTCAAAAGAACAAACCATAGGTAGTGGATCAACATGGTCATGGTTTACACATATGACAACTATTATGGAAGGTTCTGCCAAAGGAGATGGTGCACTTGGAGGGGTTGATCAAGGCACTACATAAATTATGGAAGAGGATGAACATGAAGTTCCAAACACTCAAACATTCACACCTACGCCTTCAAATGATGAGGAGGTAAAAGATGTGCCACTTCCTAAAACTTTTGTTAATACATCAGAGGAAGGTACAAATACTTCTCCTTTTACCCCAAAGGGGTGCTTCTTGCAAATTGCCTAGGGTTTTTGGCAATGTAACATCTCACAGATGAGCATTGATTGGAAATGCCAATTACTTGGTGGAAGCCATGAACAAATTTGTTGAAGGTTCTATTAATGTAGACAAACACAAACTAGAATCTAGGGAAAGAATGATAACTTTATTTATAAAATTCAATGAGAAATTGGCTATCAAGCAAATGGAATTTGAATTTGAGAGTCAAAAGCTTGAGTTAAAATCTCATGCACAAGCTTAAGCAACTCAATTGGTAATCGCCAAAATGCTTGGAGACATTTTACATGCTTCTAAACGACTCAAATATCTCTCACTATGTGATTTTATGTAAAGAGACAATACATTAATAAAAAAGTTTCTTTCATTTGGTCATGTAAGACTAAAGTTGAATAACTTTTTATCTTTCAAATTTTTTTCAACTTTGCAAATTGCATTAGTTACTAAAACTCCTTATGCACTTGTGGTCCAAATTTCAAAGCAATTGAATAAAATCTCAGATCTGATTTACCTACATTACCAAAGTGAGGGATTTGCAGGGTTTTTTGAATTTTTTCATCTATGAACATTTTCATCTAAAAACATAGTTGAATTATTTTTTTCTTTTGATTTTTTTTCAGTTTTGCAAATTGAATTAGTTAATAGAACTCCTTATGCACTTGTGTTTCAAATTTCAAAATAATTGAATAAAATTTCAAATCTGATGCATCTATATATCCAAAGTGGGTTCTTTGCAAGATTTTTTGCATTTTTTTCATCTAAAAAATAGAATTGAATATATATATTTTCAATTTTGCAAATTGTAAGAGCTAGGAGCCCTCCTAATGGACTTGTGTTCCAAATTTCAAACCAATATAATAAAATCTCAGATCTGATGCACCTATATTTCCAAAGTGCTCATGAATAACATCAAATGGGGTTGGCATAGACAATCATCCAATTTGTGAAAAGTGCAACATGCATTGCTTCTTCGCATTGTGAGACAATTCAACCTTCACAAAGAAGAGGCATTTGCCCCCTTACACAACAAAGTGGATCTTCTTGAGGATCTTTTGGGCGTGGCGGTAATCTCATCAATTGGCAATAATTATGAAGGACACAACAAGCCACCAAAAGTCCAGGAGCTCAATCAACATGTGTTGATGGAATGCAAGATCCTCCACCTGCTTTTAAGAACCCCAAAAGCATTCTCAATCCTAACTCTACCAACATTCATTTGTTGGTCGAACATGATCTTATGCAAATTTCCTTCAATTGGTTTGAAATTATGCAAAAGGTAACATCAGCTTGCATAACCTGCATCTCCAAGTAAATAAGGATTTATCTTTAAACCTTCATCCACCACAATTGGCTCTCTTAAAATTGATTGTGTTCGAAGTTGTTGATAAATAGATGACACCTTAAATTGACCCCCATTTGTTGTTTTGCCAAGAACCAAACAACAAACATTCCAAAATAATTTGTCCATGTGACAAATTGCTTGCAAAACAATTGAATTACAACTTTTTCGTCTACAATGATAATCTATCTGACTTTTGGGGAAGCAAAATATGGGACCCATCAATATTGCCACATGTATGAACAAATCCATCCATAATCCTAAGTAAGCGTGGACCATGAGGTATAGAAATATAGACTAAACAACTTATCCCTAGAAATTAAAGCATTGACAATAATATCAACATACTTATGCACTATAGAAGCTACGACATTGATTCTATCAGCAATGATGTTTGCACTAACCCCATATGCAAGTTGATATAACACCAAACCAATAGCTTTTCTAAACTCGAATGGTGTTCTAACAAACATAGTAGCCCCAAATTTGACAGAAGGGTTCCAATTCTCTAACCAAGTACATAAATGTTTCATAAGTCATATGATACATGGATAAATATTTCTGTCCCTTATTTCCAAATTGGTGTGCCAAACAACTCCTATCAAATCCCAATGTGTAGATTGTCTAGGCTCTTTTCACAAATTCCTATATGGCCTAGTCTTTTGGTAAGTAAGAAAGGAAACAAAAATTGGTATTGCGCAGAAGATGAATGATACTTCAACTCTAATAATAAATTCCTCATTGGAACCATTCTCTTCCTCTTGTGACAATCAGCTTTCAAAATCTCAACATGATCAAAAAGAAAAAAATTAATAATACAATCCCAATAGTTATTGAATTCACTGAAAATACTAACTTAAAAATTCAAATGTGAATAATGAAAATTCCTTACAAGCTCCACACTCACAAAACCAGAGAGCACAAACTATTAAAAGCTCAAAAAATCAAAGAACTCAAAATGCTAAAATCCAAACAACAAATAGAACTCTAAATTTGAATGTTGGTTAATCCCTAATATGATAAAAAGAGTTCTAATATTTACCTTTCCTAAGTACAAAAACTCAGTATTTACCTCTGCCTAAATTGGCAGCTGCTGAAACTGTCAACATGTGCTCAAAAAAGGATGTGCCACTTTTGCCCTTTTCTGAAGTTTTGTGGGCAAAGTGGGGGCTGAGATGTGCATGTGCCTGGGCAAGAAGCTCAATTCAGGTTTGGGTTTCAATTCCAACAATTTTACAACATGGTTCTATATATCAGGACCAGTTCTTTCATTTTTAAGAACCACAGTTATCGACCCAAAGAAGAACCCTGTTAACCAGTGGTGGTCTGATCCTGTTTCTGATAACTGCCCAACAATGGTAAAAGACTTTGCAACAAAGGAGGCATACATACCTGCTACACCTTCTCAACCATTTCAGGCTGTTTTTGTTCCTACAGTAATCCCTCCACAAGAAAGAACTCCTGTTACATCAGGTTTTACTCCTGATGCTTTCAGTGCTGAATCAGTCTGCATGCCCATTGCTGCAACTGCTAACCTATAACCACAGTCAAAAGCAAGCTGCCTGTTTTCCTTCCGGAGTTTTCTTGTCAAGCTACTAGCTGTTTAATTTCAAGAAGCTGTGAGCAAACAAATGTTAAGCATGCGGAATAGTATATTCAATGCACCTTTCAGCTCAAACCTTTGAATTACTGTCAACTCACCCACTGTTTCTGATCCGCCCGTGTGCAGCACAGGTTTCAAGCACACCAGCTCTGCTACTCATGTTGATCTCTTCCCTTCCCAAATTATGATAACACACTTGGTTTTCAAGTGGTAGTTGAAGTTGACATAAAGAGCATGTCATCAAGCTAGTCACACTCGCTAAGTCTTGTATGCTAGTTCTTGTAGTAAAACACCTAGACATCAGAACTGGCACTCCACAATTGGTCACAGTAGAAGTTATATCCTACAAGTACTCCGAATTTCAGAAATTCAGCATTGCACATATATATACAGTTCAGATTGACATCAAGAAAAAACTCAAAAAGTGTGGAAACCTGCACATCTGCTGCTGCTACAGCTCCTAAGAATATACAAGCTCCTCGATCAAGATGAAAATAACAGCTTCCTATGTCTAATGCACAAATGTCCTCAAATTCTTACAGCTATTTATCTCTCAGAATGGTGACATTAACTCTACAATGGAGGTGTACAGATTTCTTTACGAAGGGGCATCCTCTCATCAAGCCCCCAACAGAAGCTTCCAGCAATCAAACCTGGATGATGAGTCAAGTGCTTTTTTTTCCTTTCATGGAAAGCTGGTCATTGCCAAACCTCTCAAAAAAAATTATTGTACAAGCACCACAAAGTCAACGTGAAATCAGCCACACCTGTGCCAACCCACCTTCATGACAATCACCCCAACAAAAAACACCACTAAAGGTTAGAAAAGGCAAAAGAACACAATTCAGATCATCAAAGTGCAAACAGGACAGAGAAAAGATGCATCTGCTGATGAGAATCACTGCTTGTCTGTTTGTGAAACTCATTTACAGCTTTTCACACTGGAGATGACTGGTTCTACATACTTGTGCTGCCTATTGAGTGACATCACGACACCTAAAGGGGTTTTAACTGATCTGCCAGATGGCCATGAGCCTAAGCATATTGTTGTTGGTTTGATTCTCTGTAATGCACCAGATGCATAGTGAAGCTCCATGAACCACATGAACTGTTTGGATAAAATACTTGGGCTCGCAAGGAAAGCTAATTATTACATTGACTTTGCTTGCACTTCCAAGAGGTCCTTCTTGAAGAACAAAGAAATTGAATGACAGAAACCAAAAGCTGAGAATGTAAAGAAACATAAGTGGCCTTGATAAGAGACAGACCCAGTGCCTTCCACAAGAAACAGGACCCTGTCACTAGTGCTTGAACCGCTGTGCCAACTTCTCAGCCTCCCCTTTGCAATTATCAGCAAGTCTTTTTGAGCCTTCTACCAGACTAGTTGATGTTGCAGCTACAGTTGCTTGAACATTATGAGCTTTTTCACCCATGGCAGCTTGAACATCTTGCACTCTTTCCCCAATAGCTGCTTGCATGTCTTGTGTACTCTTACCCAGAGCTTCCTTGAAATGCTGTGCTCCCTCACCTGCACTGGACATGGCATTATGCTGCAACTGGTGTGTCTTCCTTCCAAGCTCCTGGAGAAACATCACCACCTTGTGAAACAGACCAGAAAAGACACCTGTAGTGGCCTGCCATGACCTGATTATTGCATCATTGACTTGAGATTTGAAATCCTCCCCAATGGCATCTTGCTGTGGCACCTGCTGAAGTAGGTTTTCAAGCTCCATTTTGATGTCTTTAATTTGCCCTGGGTTGTAATCTATGTCAAGGTCAGTGTCCACTTCCAAACCTTGATTCTCCCAGTGCTTCCTAGCTTCCTCCAGGATTTGACCTTGTGCTTGTGCCTGTTTGGCCTCATCCTCTGCCCAAGACCTGCCCCCCATGGTAATGATGAGAATTTCCACAGATGACCTCACATCCACCAAAACAGGGAAAATTCACTCTTCTCCATGTTAGGACATTTGGACACAAACTACAGAACTAGACGTACCCAAGAATAACCAAACTGCTACTTCAAACTTATAAAATCTGAATCTTGCATGCACAATAGGGGCAATAGCAGGATTTGAAAGAAAATTTGAAGGTTTTGCAAACATACAAACCTGACAAGTATGACAGCTCTTCTCTCCACCTCAAGTTCAAGCTTATAGCTGGATATTGATTTAAGCTCTTCCTCCCTCTCAACACGCAGCTTTTCCAGTCTCTCTTTCTCAGCAGCAATTTCAACCCGTAGGTTTGAAAACATCTGGAGTTGTTTATCAACCTGCTGTCTTAACTCGTTCAAGAGCTCCTTTTCAGAGTCTAAAGTTGCCCTGTCCTTCAAAACTGAGTATCTTTCCTCATCCCTTTCAGCCCTTGCTTGCTGCAACTCAGCCTTGACTTCCTCAATAATTTTCTCTGCCTGCACCCTCTTTTCTTTTTCTGCTCTAAGCTCTTCATGGAAATTGTCATTAATATTGCTTTGTGCACGGATTTCCATGGCAATATCAGCAGCAACAGCCTTTTCTGCCATTGCCTCAGCTTCAAGCCTGGCTAATTCCCCAGATACACTCTCTGCAGCCTCACCAGAAGCAAGAGCTATAGCAGCTTGGCCTTTTGTTGTAGGCTTCTCAGGTTGGAACCTTCTTGTGAATCCTGTTAAGAAACAGGAAATGAGGTCAGAAGTAGATTTCAATGCTAGGGTTCAGATATTGCCCATGTATCAATGCAGACAAAGTTGTTAAATCAGTCCTCGTAGAAGCACAGACAACTGAGAACTCTGTCTCTCATCACTTTTGGCACCACAGATGGTACATAGATACTCCCTGAATGATTAGCCATTGCACAGAATGATCTAATTATCCATCCACAGAATTGCAATTTCAGGAGTGTACACTCTGAAAATGAACGATCCTGTCTGCAGAGACTTCTGTACAAATTGCACTGCCCTATTTTCTCCTGGCATGTTTGCATGGGAACAAGGACACATAAAGTGGATCATACCGAAGGCTGAGGCTATGATAGAAGGTCCTTCAGCAGTTAGATCAGCCATCAATGCTGGCCATGCATCCTTATGGATTTGGTCAACATCAACAAAACCAGATACTTTTTGCAGAGCCTGCAAGTTAAGCCTTCTTGGTCAGGACATGTAATGTCAAGAAACAAAATGCAAAAGTGTCTCAAGAACAATCCGTAACACAGTTGAGTCTCATGACCTGAAGTTCTGCTATGCCTCATTATGGACACCTAATTTGGCAAGAACTAGTTTTCACAATTATGGTTATCATTATAGTGCACCATCTTGTCTTTCCATTCACAGATTATGCACCAACTTTCCTATACCTCCTTATCGACACCTGCGAGTTCATGCCTGTCAAGGGCCAATTTCCAGCTCACAAGATCTTGTCTTGAAAGGGGCCTGCAGCCAATATGGTGAAGGAAACCAATGAATACGCCCATTCTTTCAGCAAACAAACTACTGCACTGTTCTGCATACAAATGACTCCTTTCTGGATCCCCAATTGTAGTAATCGAGATGTGACAATACACAATCCATGGGCATCATAGTGATAAGCTGACAAATTTTGGACATTCTGTTAGCTCATATTCAGCAAATCACAATACCTGTCAGGTTCAAAGCACACCCGAGAATCCTTGCCAATTTTTTTCACATCATTTGTGGAAAGATTACTCCATATCAATCCTGCTTCTGCTAGGCCTGTCATCAAAAGGCCCTCCAACACAATAGTAAGAAATTTGCCAAATGGCTTCTACAAATATATAAGCTTGGCCACTGAAGATTTGTGCCATTGTGACATTTTAAAACTCCCAAAATTCCAACAATCAACAGACACTTTGTAGGAGCTCCAGCCACATCACCAATGCAAAGGTATATGACAAGAGTTCACAGGAGAATTCAATTTTCACACTATAAACGAGGATGAGAGTTTGACCTTGGATGAAGGCAAAATCTTGGTCTTCAGCAGAAACATCATCAAATGCAAGCTGTGTCACATTCTCAATGTACATAGCTGGAAGGACTTTGTGAGCAGTGCTTCTGTACATCACAACAGTAGCCATCATCAACAAATACATCCTGGAAGTTGCTGCTGTCAGCAACACCTTACCTTCAAGTATTGTATCGCTAAATATCTTTGTAAGAACGTTCATGAGAATCCATAAACACCAAGTCATAAACTTTACATGACTCCTCATCAAGACCACTGTTGTCAAGGTGAGCATATTGACTCAAAGTCTCACCTCCAAGGTTCATCAATCATCTTTCTTCATAAAATGGGTTCATGAAATAGCATGGTGTTGCCAGTAATATACTACACATCATTATTACCTTGCTAATCTGCAACTTGAGGCAATCAACCAACGTGCATACTCCCGCCTTGTACATATGTCACTTGCCTCAATCTCTGGGTCCATCACCTGCAAAGTGGTCAATTCTTATGAAGACAGGAATTTTTTTCCACATACCTGGAAGATGACCCTTGTAGTCAGGGATTGTAAGGGTGCAGACAAGCAAAACGCACCTTCAGTGTTTGCAGTGCTTCTAAGGCATGTTGTTGCATCTGGTCAACGACAGCAGGAACCACAACCTTCCCTGGTCTTGATTGCAGAGCTGAAATAGCAGATAATGGGGCAGGAATGTAAAGAGAGGTGGACTGCCAAAGATCAGCACCACTGAAAGGTTGATCAACCTTGTTGCTCCAGCCTTCTGTATCATCTTTAGATTCATCAGCTGGAGTATCAACACCACTGTTTGCATCCTCATTCAGGTCAAGCTGCAAGTCATCTAGTACATTCATCTCTACTTCAGGTTTACTGGAAGTAGCAGGGTCATTGAGCACCTGCTGCCAGTGGCCTGTAGTCAAAACTCCCTCACCTATGTTCACTTCTTCCAACTGGTCTTGTTCTTCACCCCCAGCTTGTGAGTCAATCACAGTGGATGGGGAAATGCCCAACCCTTTCTTAAAGTTGGTAAGCTGACCACTGACAAAACCCTTCTCCAGGTTTGGGTCCTGTTCAACAGAAGCGGGGGCAGGTACTCTGGACACAGCACCAACCTTAAATGATGGAGAAGAGACAGGGTTCTGAGATGAGAGACCAGGCTTCTCTGGGCCTTTTGCTGTAGGCTCAGCAGCAGCAGATGGTCTTTCTGCTTCTGTCTCAATGTCTTGAGAACTCAGCATGATATCTGCTTTGTCACTGGAAGGGCTTTTGTTTGGATTCTGCTCTTGATATAGGTCATCAGATGCAGCATTGGAAGGCACTCCTTTGTCAGCATCAGAACTCAAGACTGGACCCTCCTTGCTAGAAATAGAAACCTGCCCTAGGCCAGATTCAGTCTCCGATGCAGGAATAGTCTCAATATCAGAATCCAGTAACTCTCCCTCTTTGTGCAAATCTTGTATGGAATCTCTTTCTAGAGGTTCACCACTAGTGTCCTTGTTGCTGGAAGTGTCCAATGACTCTGATTCTGAAGTAGTTGAAGCTTGCTCTTGTTGAATAGGTGCCATATCTAATTGTCTCTTTCCACCTTTTTCAACACACTGGAAGCTATCAGAATCACTCACAGCAAAACTTGTGTAAATATCTCCCCAAAAACTATTGCAATCGAAGGCAGAGCATGACCAATGGAAAGATTGTACAAAAGCAAAGATAACATCATTTCAAACTCTCCAATTGGAGTAATATGTAGAAGAAACGTGATCTGCAAAGAGGAGCCACAGAAAGAATTCATCTAGAATGCAAGGTTCAGGATATTGGACTCACTGTATCTTGAATATGCAGAATAAGCTGCAAAAGAGAAGCCAAGTGCTAGTACAAAGCCAGCCCCTACTTGTAAGAAACCTGTAGAAGTTGCAGCACCTGTTATGAGAATCTGATAACATCTGATGAAGCAAGTGCACAAAACACTTTTGCAACAAATATCAACCTGCAATTGAAGCTGATCCTGACAGAGATGTCTTGTGTTGGACTATATTGAAGAACTTCACAACTTCATAGGCAAATGTTTCAACATGTCACCAAGTTGTAACACCTAAATTTTTGCAGCTTTGAGATAGCAGACCGTCACAACTCCACATCAACCTATTCTGTCTGTCATTCTGAAGCTCCAAAAAAAAGGCTGTGGCAGCAATAGTGGTCCTACATATGTTGGATGCACCCATCTTCAAATTACAGATACTGACTGCACTGAGAATGTTCCAGAAACTCTCTTTTGATTAACAATGCTTGCCACAGACAGTCATTGCATGTCCATTGCTAACTATTCAATGCACAGATCATTCCACCTGTCACTGTCACTGTCTCCCTAACTATCTCCCTGTCACTGGAAAACAAAAAAGCAAGAATCTTTTCTGTTACTTACCGTCCTTAGTTGCAACTGTCTCATCAGACCAATCTTTGAAACTATATGAACTATTCATGTAACAGTCTGAATCTTGTAATTTCAGATGCATTGACTTTAGCTACCAGGCCACCAAAATACCACCCCCATTCACCTGTCTCTATGTCATTCAGAAGAAGGAGAGCTGGAATAGCAACATAAGGAAAGCATCCACAGTAACTAGGGAAACTTGCAAAGCATCTCCAAACTACATCATATCAGGGTTCTCTTGAAAAGAACAAACCTGCTTTCCATGACCCCTCAGAGTCAGTATCCACAGGTGGCCATCCAGCATACCGGTCTGGAGAATGAGAAGCAGGGGGAACAGGAGCAGGAGAGTCAGGAGTTGACCATGATGGATTTGTTGTAACCTCCTTGTGATGCTTCTCATCCTGCACCATTGTTTCACTTTCCTCTTGTGCATTGCAATGGATGGAGGGGCGCAAGGGGGCTCCAAAATTGCTGTGGAATGCTGGTAATGTACTAGAAGGCGATCGGTGTAGCCCTAGATATAATGGTTTATGTGACAAGCACAATGAAGTTGGAAGGGATCTCATTGTAAATGCCATTGCTGCAAGACTATCCTACGTCCTCTTCCAAGTAATATAACAAAGGAGGATGTGTAAAGCTGCTGTACAGGTTCAGGAGGACTGTTAACAGAGCATGGAAACTTTGTCAAGTGAAACTGGTAGAATCTGTAATCAGCTCCTTGGCGAATTACTTTGTTGTGCCAAAGCCTTGGCTGCTTACTTCTTTTGTGCACAAAGCATGAAGGAAAAGCCCACTGACCAGCTGTTCCTGTCACTACTGAATTGTGCTGGAGGCTCGAAGCTTCAATGAAGAGTCATTAATTCCATACTCACAAAGATGTCTGTGCAATCTGCAGCCAGCTCAAATGGCTGAGAACTTTTGAACCACACAGCATGTGGCAGAGTTGTCTACTACAAAGTTGTCACCAAGCAAGCACTCACCATCACTGGTTACAGAGCATCCCATAGATCTGCCCAGAATTTCTTCAGACCAATGCTGCCACATTACAGAACCTTGTGACTTCAGTCCAAAGACAAAAGCTCCAGCTCAAGCTAGGGGCAGAGAAAATAAGGGAACTCAACTGCTACACAAAGCCCTAATTTTAGTAAGAACCTCCCAACAAGCAAGTCAAATTTTGGCAAAACAGAAATCTCGAAACCAGCAACTTCCAAAACAATACCAAAAAGAGTAACAGCAACAATTGGACTGCAACAAGAAACCTCCCAGGACTCACGACAATAATGCACATTACTACAACAAAAAACAGGAAAATCTCTAAAATGTACAGTACTCCCAAAGCAAAAACCGCCTATTTGAAAAGACCACCCCGATCAACATTACTACCAGAAGAGAAACAATCTCCAACGGACCACGAAACCTTCAAAACAACATGAATTTCGAGAATTCACGCTAACTGCTGCAAAAACGACCATAAAGTGAATCCAAAGCTTAACAACAATAAAAGCCACCACAAGACAAGCACGACAAAACGTGCGATAGCAGCATCCTGAAGAGCTTAATAACACCAAAGGCACTCATACTGCAACAAGGGTATCGAAACTAAGCCCCAAACGATCACCAAAGTAATAAGGTGACTGAAGCAGCAAGCATCACCACGAACTACAGCAGATCGGATTCTTGCAGACATCCTCAAATCTTACGACAACTAGCAGAAAATAATCTTCAAACGAGACCTAAATGCATTTAAAACCACAGCACGGGCTTCTTTCCAAAAAAAAGACAAACGGAAAAAAATCCGGGAAAAAGAAAACACCAATCATCAAGCGGTGAGAAGTACCTCGACGACAACGACGACGACATCCGAAGAAAGGAGAAAGGGAGAGAGCCAGTGTCCAAGAAAATGCAGCTCACAGCATCACATACGCCAAAAAAACCACCGAAAGAACGGCCTCCTGAATTGCGACAGGCTCGAAGATCGACGAAAACACGACGCAGGCTACAATTACAGCATGTAGTGTTTGGATCTGCAACGACGCGGGGGTTCACGAATATGGGTTGCTCCAGAAGACAAGCAAGCGAAGAAACCAGAGAGACGAAGAGCAGACAGCAAAAGGAACGTACTGCAATCGAGGTCTCCAAAACCCAGGTCCCTAAATGACGTGGCCACCTCTTGCAAGTCACTGACCTGAAATGGCACGTACCTGACACGTGTCGCTTTTTGCTGGCTTGCTCTCCGTTGGTTTTTCACATGTGGTGTAACTTTTTCGAAAGAGGGTCGAAAGAGACGAAAAAGAAAAAAAAAATGCATTTTATAAGTTGGAAAGTTTTGTTTTTCCTTGTTATTTTTTTTCATTACTCCTTTTCCTTTACATTTCAGAGATGATTTTTAGAGCTTCAAGTAGCACTCCCATTACATTTTAAATCACTCAAAATGAAGCACATATGATGAAGCTATAAATCAGTGTTTGGTCATAAGCATGCAATTGACAATGGGCCAATCTACCTTAATACCTTAGTACACAAGAGCAACTTCAACGCACATCCGTCCACTAATTAAGTAATTTTGGTGAAAAATGGAATATTCTTCGAATATTCAAAAATTTCCTTCACAAAATTTTGGGTTGTGAAAGAATTTTAGTTTGAAAATTTCAACATTTTTGAAAATAATATAATTAGTGTCAAAGTTGCCAAGGTTACTACCATAAATTGACAATCTCCAGTTCCCAATGGCACCTTTTTCTTTTTCTTTTTGAAAGTGAAGCCATGTCCAAGGGGGCAATGTCTGGGTTCCCAAGTTTTAATATCCGTATATATGTGTGTGTGTGTGCACGACACCTTAAGTTGCATTCCAAAATGTCCAACAACTCCTCCTTGCCCTCGAGTAGCTACAAAAAGGGCCATGGTTGTCCAAAGCTCCTTTTCACCACTTCCCTCCTCGCACACATGTAGATACCATCTTTCCAATCCATCCTTGGCACCAAGAAGTCCCATTGTTGTTTTTTTGTGAATTCTTATGGTACGTGTATGAAGTTAATTGACGATTTTCAAAACCCAGAAAAAAAAATTTGGAGCAAGTCTTTAGGCTCTGTAAAGCAAGCATGAGGCCTGGGTGCTTTACCCTATACACTTGTACCCCAAATGATCCAAAAATATTAGAGAGAGAAAGAACCAAGGATAAGTAGAAAAGAGATGTTATTAAATCTCAGTATGAAATGCTGAAACTAAAAGACATGTTATTAAATCTCAGGATGAAACTCAGTTTACCACCAAAATTGATCGTTTTCTGAGTTTCATCCCCATTGAATGCTAATGTACTTTTTTGCAGGTTTTTTTTTTTAATGTCACCCTGTGTATGACCAAACTCAGGGTTCTGGTGCTGTGTTTTTCTTACTTTACGGATAACTCTATTGTTTAAATTATTTCAAATTACGTGGAACATGAAAGAAATTTTGTTCCAACTAAATGTAACAAGAAGGCCCCCTTTACACTATGGTGTGGATTGTGACCATGGAAATCCTAAAAGCTTTCAAAGCTCATTCAAAGGTAATTTCATGGTAATTCAATAATCATTTACGTATGAGCCCAAACTCTCAAGTACAATGTAAAGTGAAAATAGGCTTTGTTGAAATATCTTAATATTAAAAGGGAGCCAAAATGGGTTAACTTTTTCATTTCATGTAAATATTGTCTTTTAACTTGAAAATCTAGATAAACATTTTGAATGTATGTTTTGGGTTTATATATATATAATTTATTTTTTCATCATGTTCTTTTTTCTTTTTGGTGATTGTGCATTTTTCATTTTCTTCGTCTTTGTAAGTAGGATCATCATGGATGACAGAAAAAAAAGTTTATTCTTATTGTTTTGGCCATGTATGGGTGATTTACACATGATGAACACATGTTGAATATGCAAGCATTAGCTCTTAATGGAGAAGGGGAGAATGCCATAATTTTGAGCATTTATTTTGATACTATGAGTTGGAGAGATTATATAGCATGTGCTCTTATGAGAGACAAATTGGTTTTAGCAATAAAATTTTATTAGGTCTTTTTTCAAAAAAATGTTCAAAAAAGAATGTGTGTATGTCGATGTCCTACATTTTGCTTTGTGTGAGAAATCAAATCCATATTTACAAAAGTAGAATACACATATGAAAGAGAGCATTTTTGTTGAAAGTAGAGTTGCAATATCATTACAAAGATTTGTGACTAGAAATATGTTATGAATTTAGATGGTGAATCATTGTTAAGAAGGCAAATGTACCATTTGTGACACATGGTTTATATTGTATCCACATGTATTGTGTTGCACAATATTTGCACAATTGGGAAGGATGAACTCAATAAAAAGTGGATAGAAGAAGTTAAAATAGAATTCCAAAAGCAAGTAAACAAAGGAGCATCAAGGGAATAGAAAGAGTTACTAGGTGAAAGGACAACCATAGTTGAAATTAGGGCCACAATTCACCATGGAGAAAATGTGAAAGAAAAACATTGTGATAAAAAAATTAAACTTTTTTTCATTAAAGAGAATGAGAAAGATCAAGATATATTACATGAGGCCACAAGGATGCATGAAGCCATAGTCAAGTTACTATGGCATATAATCTAACATTTAAGTTGTGAAAATGAAAAGTGATATTGAATATATGAATGAATAATTAAATTTTTTGTATTAGTGCAAATATATGTGCATCCATATTTTATAATAAAGTTGTATTTACTTGAAAACTTGCAATTAGATTTGTTGGATTGTTCATCATTTCTTTTTTTTAAAATAAAATTTGTCTTGGAATTATTGTTTCTTCTAATGTTTTGATGGTGTAATGTGAATTGTGGTTGCATCATCGAACTTTTGGTGTGATTTTGGACTCCCTTGATCTTGTTATTCTTTCATGGCACTTTTTGACACATTATTCATCTCAATAACATGAGTACCATTTCACAAAATTTCCATTTTTTCAAAATAAGGAAACTAATGTTTATCATTCCCAAAAATTCCATTTGACTTATATTTTCATTTTTTAATTCCATAAGAAGGGTTTTGTATTTCTTCTTGCAAGATAACATGTGCAAGTAAAATCTTAAATGGTTTAAACCATGTGCATTTGAAATTTAAACCAAGAATTCATACTAACCCCCATAAACCCTCAGTTTTCTTTTACAATGCATCCTACAACTAGACAAAATACATATATGTGATTTACAAACAACTGGATAATTTACACACACTACAAGAAAACAAGGTTTTTTTTTTATTAGGAAAATTGGTCAAAAGGTACCTCAAATGACCCATGTTCAACTTGATGAAGGTGCCATCTTGGATAAGTTGTTTTTGACATGGCCATTTTGACTAAATATTTTGGGTGGTCTTTTTGGTTGGTTTTTTTAATTATTATTTTGACTATTTTTTATATGAGTCAACAATATTTTGACAACAATTATATAATGATATAATTTTTATATATTATATAATTAGAATCATATTTACTTATTTATTAAATTTAGCTACCTACATTACCTAATAATTCATGTACAAAATAAAATAAAATATTTTGTTTACCTACCCTATTTAACTTAGGCCCATTATGTTAAATGGCCAACCTTAGACCTATTTGTTTATGCACCTTAAGTTAGCTATCTAAACTAGATAAAACCAAGGTAACTTAAGTAACCAATGTTGTATGTGTGAGGATTTGAACTCTTCGCCTCCACTTTGAGGAATCAAGTTTTTACAATTGAACTACCATTTTAAAAGTTGAAAACTCTTGTGATCATGTTGTAATAAATTTGATTGATTTTTTTGTTTTAATGTACATATTGTAACATTCATCAATGAATTTCAATATTTTTGTAATACTCATCTAAGAAGGAGATTCTAACATGTACCAAATATCTACTTAGATAACATGTATGTACCAATGGCTAGTAGGTTACTACATGTTATTAACTCAATTAAAAATAAATAACAATTATTGATTAATTACTATAAATTATAAATAAATAAATAATACCAATGATTAATGTTCAATTATCTCTTACAAATGAATAAATAATAATATTCCATGTAAATGGCTGATTATAGAATTTTTTTATGAAACATTAAATATCAAATATAAATAATTTACTATTAATTACTGATTATTGGTTATTGGTTATTTAATATTAATTAATCATTATTTTTATGAATTAATATATAACGAATTACCATTAACTAAAAATTAGTTTAAAATAATCACTTATTAATTATTATTAACAATTATATATTGAATACTATTAATCATTATAAATTACTATCAAATATTGATTAAAAAATTAGATAAAATTGATAATTCAATAATAATAATTAATCAATTAACAACTTAATGGATAAATTAGTTCATGGTTATTAATTAAATTTTATTTGGTGACTAATTAGTTATATAAAATATTAATCATAAATGATTGAGTATTAAATATCAGCTAATTAATGTACTAAATTTAAGTACCTAAATGTACCTAAAGGCAGCATGTAAGTAGCTTATTAAGTTTTATAAGTATCTATTAAGTGTTATATGCTTAACTTAAGACCCACTAGCTATGAACTTAGGTTTAATATGTACCCTGAGCAAAATAAACTTGTAGGTTAAGTAGCCAAATTAATATGTTTGATTTGATTAAGTGTCAAATTAGAATGGTCAATTTGATTAATTATAAATCACAATGGCCATTGATGTCAATTTGATTAAGCCTTGGTCATTTTGATGGATCTTTGGCCTTTTTGACCAAATTTTGGTTTGTCGCATGGTTTAAAAGGTCACTTTAATCAAATGTTTTAATCAAAAGTAACTTGTGTATTTCATGCCCCAAGCTTTTAGTCAAAATGACCATCCCCTTTGATCAATGTAAACATTTTAATCTAGTTGGACCTTCTGAAAACTCAAGTTTTCTCATCGTGAAACAACCCACTAAAAACCAAATATTCTAACAAATAAATGATACAAGTTTGTTACAATTAAATAAGGATAATTGATGCATTTATTCCTAACTTGAAACAAAAGGATTTTTAGTAAAACTCACACCTCTTTCCCCCACAAGGTGTTGGATTTGAATATAGTGAAAAATGAAGAAACATGAAGTGCAAGTGGAGGAAGGGCATATGGCAAAGGCCAAATTTGAATCCAAATTATTTTGCTTTAGAACATACATTGTTTTTAAACTAATTTTGTAATCTTATTTTCAAAATTTTCTTTCAAATTGCAATAAGTGACTCAACTTCATGGTCTTATCACTTTACAAGGCTTCTTCCTATGGAATCCAAATTGGCCTCTAAATCGACAAAATCTTTCTTTGTTTTTATTTTAATGGCACCTTTCATTTCTCCATTGATGGTCACCTTTTTTTCTTTTCTTGGTGAATGTTACTTCCAATTGCCTACCTTAAGATTCAAACCTTGGGCTTTACAAATTGGACCAAATTAATTTGAACACATATGACCGAAAGTTTTCAAATTAATTTGGTTCCAACTACAATGTCAAAGGCAATTAAATACTAATTAATTAATGTGACATAAATTATGATTTACTTCAATATTAAAACCAAAGGCGCTAGGTTGATTTCACACAAAATTTCGTCATTAAAAAAAAAAAAAAGTTTACAATACAATATTGATGAAAGTTAAGACCACCTTCATATATTCAAATGAATCACTTCGTATCCATTTGAGCAAAAATTGAAATTATAACAAAAAAAACCTTATATGTAATGAATTTCAAATGTAAATATATTAATTATGGACATTTTGTGGGTGGGATTAACCCCATTTAATGAGCACCATGTGGCATGTTCCAACATGTGTTTTATGGGGTTTTGGCTTGGCATATGATTTTCTTTTTTTCTTTTTTTTGTACTAAACATTTTGGTGTAAATTAAAATTAGACTTCCCAAGTGGTCTAAGGCCTTGTTGTCTAGGATTACCTTCTCCCGTCTTCCGACCTAACTGCAAACTTCATGTAGTTTGAGGACTTAGTGCACTGAAGCTAACACCTCAAGCCCCCTTCTTAAAATCCTCACTCATTGGCACCCATGTGGCTCATGAATCTATCAAACCGAGAGTTGAACCCAGCCCAACACTTAAATTCGTAATCCAAGCCACCTTGAAGGCCACCCCATAATGGTCCAAACTTGGGCCCAGACTAGGTGATCCCCCACACTTGAGGGTCTACCAAGAAGGGCATGTCAGGGACATTTTCTCTAATGGTGGTGTGCTAATGGAAATCGTCCACATCAGTAAAGGATAAGACTAGGGGAACAATGTTTCTCTCTTTAACATGAATTTATTAACTCCAACCAAAACAACATGTTTATCCTTCAAGAGAGTTGCATTGACATTTATGGCAGTCTGGTCATTTATGTGCTAGTTGACATTCCAGCCATGAATCTTGTAATACGAGGTGGTGACCCGGCCTATGTTGCACTCTTTCCATCAAGGTTTGTCATTCTACTTGACAGACCAAAAAATCGAAGAGCAATAACAACGGCATCACACATGAGTTGCAGTAGTGGTGCTTAAGCCATTGCTCAATATTTTCCAAAATGAAAATTGGATTGGAAATTAAATAAAACTAAAATTAAAAAATTATATGGAGTCAAAATGTAAAATTTACTATGTTCTAAAAAATGTTGTGATTTATAAACTAATTACAATTTATTTTTATTTTACAAATATGTTCAAGGAATATGTGATCCATGTTAAAAAAATGAAATTGCCCATGTATATTAGTACAATAACACTAATAGGAGCCATGAAAAGTGTAACCAATGTTTTTGCTAATTTTTTTCATTTTTAATGGACTAACATAACCATATTATACTATAATTATTTAATCCTTACATACTAATAGTATATATATATAATCCTATTTTGATCACAATAGTAAGGTTGGCTCCTTTTATCTTATTTGCACCCATATAAATTAAAATATACATAAAATAACCAAATTAAAATACTTTGATGTTTCATCAATAAAAATGGATAAAAACATGATGATTTTTTAAAAAATGTTATATTAAGTTAAAATTCAGTTTTAAAAATGAAATTTAGTTATATTGACATAAAAAAACTATTTATTCAAATCTTTTAAATTTCCAATATGAAATTATTGTTCCTTCCATTGAGTTTATGGTAAGTTGAATACAAAAGTTGAAAAAAATTAGTATAATAAAAGTAGGTAACAAATATGTTTGAAATTGGTCCTATTCAATACAACGTTCAAACACATTTTTACATTTAAAAATGTATTGAAATATATATGTATTAAATTAGGACATAAATATCATCATATATTCAAAGCCATCATAAAATAAATATCATATTTTTTCTTTGTTAAAGCATGAAATGAAAGTTCATACTACACATTTTATTACTATCATTATTTGCTTTTAGAGAAACCTAATCAAATTTTATCAAAAAAATGTGGGGTGAAAACAAGGTCAAAGGAGGCACATAAGGGGGTGGACATTATTTCAAACTAATTTTTTTAAATTTTTGAAAAATCACAAAGGGAATACAATAATTTGGATTGTCATTTTTTTTTGGATGAAGCTCCATTACTTGAAAAGTTTCAATGCTCAAATTTTGGTGCAAATCAAAAGTCCTTTTGCATGTTTAAAGCACTCAAACCTTTGAAGTGGACAATTTTTTTTTCAAAATTTCCTTTTTCAATATCAAATGTGCATCATTGTTTTTTCAAAATTGGATCTTAACATTGAGGATTAAAAGAACAAAAAGAATTGAAATTTGTGAAATTTGCTTTTATAACAAATTTGAATGCATTTGGTTCAAATGTGTTTTTGGTCTTCAAAATTCAATGAATTTTGAGGACGTGGCTTTAACAAAAGTGATTCATTTTTATTTGATAAAAAACATGCATGCATAATATACATAATGTAGAATTAAGCATCAATCAAAAATATTTTTATGTAACAAACAATGGTAAACTAGGTATGAAAAATACAAAATTTAGGATTATAATCTAACACATGAATGCCACATTTCACATGCAATCGTCATAAAAAGACTTTTACCTTGGTGCCCATTATTCCTTTGATTATGTTCACATCTTTTGAAGCTTGAAAATTAATGGAAATTAGTGGAAAAATATCTTCATTTTTATTATTCAATCAAAAACATTCAATTTACAACAATTTGTGATTTAGCACAATTTTATACTTACTTTCATCATCCATTCAAGGTATCAAGGTAATCCAATTGTTTATTTTATGTTGCATATAACCCAAGATATCAAAGTGACGACCAAATTTTCATTTTGAAAACATTAAAAGACATATTTTGAACCACTATATCGAAGGATTACAAAAAAAATAAAATTTGATGGAAATATTTCATATTCAATTGTTCATTGAAGTTGTGTTTAACAATTTGAACATTATTTAACTTGGGTTCTGTGTTGATGTGCATATGGTTTAGGGTTTCTTCATTAGGGTTTTTTTAGGGAAAACACATTAGGATTTTCTTCTCTTCTTATGTTCCACATGGTTTCCAATAATTCGTCATTATATATACGTTAACATCAAATTTAATTCAAATTGATATAACTATCATGGACATGAAAAGTCAGATGTTAATTTGTTTTTTCATGTCCATGTTGGTGTGTAGGGAAAATGAGTGAGGTAGTTATAAGGATAAGAAATGGTTATTAAGAAAGAAATTGAGCATTTAAGTGTGGAATTGAGGCACGTATGAATTGTCTTTGGAGTTGTGTAGGGATGACCATATGCAGGATTATGCAAAGTCAATTGTCCACTGGGACTGTGTGTGTGAATCATAAGCTGTGCAGGAAATTTTCATACACAAAGTGAAAAATCATCAAAAGTGCTTTTTTTGGTTGAGACAAGAAAATTTTGATAGATTATCAAACTTTAATTTTTTCCTGCTTGATTCATCAAAAGCAGATCCAAAGTTGGCAGAAAAACTGTGCTTGTGTGATTTGTCTTTTGCTTGTGAAACAGAAGATTGGCATCTTGTTGCACTAACCCATCTTGTTAGAATGGTGAAATTTGTCCAAAGTCACAACCATGAGTGCCAATGACTCAGGCTGATGGCTCAATGCTGATTTACACCACATCCGGAATGACTGAAAGAAACAGCAATCTTCCTCTATGAAAACTATGCATAAAACCTTCCCATTCGTACAGCTCAAATCAATCCAGAATGATTTGGTGTACAGCAAGCATCTACTTCTCCCTGATGAACAAGAGAACCAAGAGTGGTGTAAAAAAAGGTTACAACAGGCCCCTGAAATTATATGTTTCATGCAGAGCTTGCATACTACCTCAATGAGGATGACATGAAGAGCAAATCTTGATTTTCCAGGCTAGACTATCCATACCAACAACTGTACAAAAAACAGTTTCTTTACTAAAGAACAAAATAAGCGCTTCAGCAGATAAACATCAAATGAGCACTGCAAAATATCCTAAATACCCAGGACTTGGTAAAGACTTGTGATCTAAGCTTGTCATCACTCCATGACTCCCCCTTCATTCTCATTTGCAAAAAGAACACAGCATTCATATGAAGCATTGGTTGAGCATTCAAAATGTCAAATCACCAATTTGAGAGCAGACATGGCTCATTTTGAAATTTCTAGGTCAGACAAACCTGTGGATTCAGCTTCGTCACCACCATTGGATCCCTCTTCTTCTTCAATATCTTCCTCTTCATCTTCAAGGTCTTCTTCCTCTTCATTTTCATCCATAAAACCCAGCACTCCCACCCCTGCAATGCCATTTGAGAGCACCTCCTGCACAGCTTCAATTCCTGCCTCAGAGATGAAGTTGCTATTCAGGTTTAGAGACTTGAACCCTACCTTGTTTGCCACTGCTTGTGCTGCTGCAAGGGCTCCAATTCTAGTTATCTTGTTCTCACTCAGATCAAGCTCTTCTAGATTCTCATGTTCCTGCAACAGTGCTTGGCTTACTGTGACCGTGCCTTTGTCTCTTAGTTCATTCTCAGATAAGTTCAAAATCTTCAGCTGCAGCAGAGACCGAATGTAAGCTGCAAGAGCAGGAGCAATTGCTGCTGTGATATCATTTCCACTAAGTTCAAGAATGTGTAGTTGCAATGCACTGTCTGCAAGGGCTTTGATTATAGCGAGAGCTCCCTCATCTGTTAGGCCCAAATAACTTAGGGAAACCTCCACAAGATTTGTATGCAATTTTAGTGTTCGGGCTAGAGCCAGGCCTGGTTCAGGTCCAAACATGTTGTCCCTAAGATCAATTCTTATCAAACTTTTGCTGCTTCGAAGAGCTTCAGCTAGGGCAATTCCACCTTCGGTTCCCACCCTTGTTGAAGAGAATTGGAAGTCTTCGAGATTAGGAGCCTGTCGGACAATGTGAGAGAGCTCTATTGCTCCTGGGTCACCACTCATGTTGTTGTGGAAGTGAAGTACCCGGAGGTTTTCTGCAGAGGGAAGAAGCTCCCGGATTGCATGTGCTGCTTCTTCAGAGATCCCATTGTTCATGAAGTATAATGCCTTCAGAGAGCTTTGTGACTTCAGGAGTGCAGAAAATGCCCGCACACCTTTCTCACCTAATGCATTGTCTGACAAGTTCAATGACTGGAGGTTGCTCCCTTCAAGTGCAGAAGAAAAAATCTCCATTACTTGCAGTGCATCCGCTTCTGGCTGACCAGCAACAATGTCAGAGAGGTTTACGTTGACAAAATTCTCTTTCTTGGCTTCCAAGGCATGAGCAGCCACTTCTGCTGCCTTGATACCAAAACTCCAATTGCTCAAACAAATGTCAGTAAATGTACTTTCAGCATGCAATAGAGGTGCAAAAAGCTCCTCCGCCTTCTCCTTGGAGAGAAAGGCGCGTGTCCCACCCGATATATCAAATACTCCTTTTGTTTCTGCTATATCCTCCTCCTTCCCCTCTGAAATTGCAGCCACCTCCTGGTTCTGCTTCTGTTCAGGTTCCAATTCCTTCATCTTGGGCACATTCTCTGCAAGTAAGATAGGGTAAAGTAAGGGATGACGTTAGGGTTGCTATTCAAAGAGACTCTCAAGAGCAAGCATTGAATAGACACAAACAGAGGTCGGGCAAAAAACTAACTACATCAACAGCAAACAATCACAACTCCTTGTAACAGAAAAGCTTGGAATCAAGCCCTAAAACAGAAGCAGCAACAACCACAACACTTTGTAATAGAAGCTTAGAATCAAACCCTAAAACAGAATCTGTGACATCCTCCACATGTATGTATCGTCTCATGCACCATAACCGCAAAAGACAACAACTACAGAACGAGTTGAAGAAGGAACAAAACTTCGAGGAAGGCAAGGCAATCTGACCTTCAACAACATCCGGCACAACCGAGGGTTTCTTGGACCGGAGAGTCTGGAGCATGAGATGACTGGCATGTTTGGCGTAGAACTGCACAATGCCAGTGCCGATGCCTTCGACTCCATTATCCGCTTCCTTCTGAGCGGCCACGAACGCCGCCTCCTCGATTCTCTTCGCGTGCTTATCGGCTTCCGAGGCTTCAATGCGCCCATACTTTTGCGAGAAGAAAGACACCGACGCCAGGTTCGTGGCCATGCGTTCCACCAGTGTCGCCCTTGTACCGTCGCTGGGAGGCCATAGGCGCCATTTCACCGCATCACCAAGCTCGACCGCCATGCTTCCCACTGTGAACAACCGCTGCCGCTCCTTCCCTGTATGAGCTCTACGCATACGCGCCTTCGTCAGTTTATTAAGAACGTCCCGAATCCCCCACCCACAAACCAAGAGTCGGTTTTAGGGTTTGGAGCTTGCTTTAGGGTTTACAGGACACAGAGAGAGAGAGATCACTGCCTGAAATTGCAGAACCCTAAACCCTAAAACACATGACTTTTGAAATTCAAACAACAAGTGTCAGTGATGGGTTTGAATAATGTATCCGCTGCGAATGCTCATTGATGAAAAGCCTGGGTTGATCAAACTTTCTATACTTGTTTTTGTGTTGTGTGACTTTCAATGTTCAAGGAACAACCACTTTGCAACTGTTCGTGGACCACTTTTTCATTCTCCTCTTTGTGTTGAAGAAAACCTCAAAAATGGCTATTTTTCTTCAATCCCCTGAAGAGCAATTTCATACAACAATCTTTTGCTAGCCATCGGCGATTCAACTTCCAAACCTTTCTCAGGCCAGAAACCTTGATCACAAAGTGTTTGAAGAGTTTTTTTCAATAAAAAAGAAAACCCCTTTACTTCTAGACCTTATATCTTGCTTGTTTTATTATGGGTTTTTTCGCAATTTGTCTAGCTATGGATGCACCCAATCTAGCTCTACAATTTGTCTTCACACTTCAAAGGCAACAAATGTAACATTGTATGGATCAAGAGAACTCTCATTCATTATATGTTCGGTGTTAAGTCTAACTACCTTTGGTCAAGTTCTAAAGTTTTTGAACCAACCTGAATGAAGATTTCAAGTTTTGTTGGAATCACAATTTGAACCTAAACTATATAACCAACTTCTTTTCAAATCTGAATTAGAATTGCAACCGGGGGTGCTTCGCAAGTTTAAGTTCTCTAGATAAATGAATGAAGCTTAAAAACAAATATAAGCTTGGCTTTTCAATTATAACAAGTTATTACGTTGTGATTGATTATGTGTAATTAACATTGCATAATCTTTGTCTTGAATTGTGTGTACTTGATGAACAAAACTAATAAAATAACACACAATTTTCTTTTTGTTAAGTGTAATGAAGATAGAACTATAGATTCAATTTTAAAGTAGACGAGATCTAAAGTTTTTGTGAACATGATTGAAATTGAAGAGAGTAAACCCTATATACATAGATAAACAAAGATGGAAATCCATTCACAAAAAGTACAAGGCATGTCGAAGCAAATGTAAACACATGAAAGGAAAACCAAGACCATCAAAACAATAGTAATAAGTGAAAGACATAGTGCTAAATGACATCCTTTGTCGCAAATCAAATAGTGATGGAGATGCGGTAGTTGGTATGTGTGAAAAAGATGAAGAACTCTGACCAAGTGTGGCAGCCCGTTGAAAAATTGCAATGGTTTTTGCACATTATAAGGTTATCCACACATTGAAATTGAAGGTTTTTGAAATCCAAAAAATCAATCTCAAGACTGAACAAGAAATTCACTAAAG
>Ga0209208_10001461_pt1 | contig 33385 bp, 30 predicted proteins | sample S1TSphfallax_3_FD_187694 | JGI IMG/M metagenome (GOLD analysis project Ga0209208, IMG submission 187694) | Host-associated microbial communities from peat moss isolated from Minnesota, USA - S1T2_Fd - Sphagnum fallax MG (SPAdes) (version 2) | ecosystem: Host-associated > Plants > Peat moss >...
AAAAAACAAAAAAAAAAAAAAAAAAAAAAAAAAAAAAAAAAACTAGAGAAGCTCAACAAGAGAGAAAAAAAGAAAACGAGCACACAGCGGACAAGGCAGCAGAAGAGAGCTTGCGCACAAGAGCTTGAGAGCGCGAGCGATGGCGGCTGCACGCGACTTCGTCTCCCGTGGCCGAAGCTCACCGCGACCTTCTACGTCGCAGAAAGTAGTCCTCTTGGATGAAACTTGGACATTACATCCAAAATCACTTTTGGATGTGGGGGGTTTTCTGCGTAATTTGCTAGCTTGGAATGTCGACTATCTGTCGGAATGCCAAGTGACGACATCAACTTTTGGGACTTCAGATTTGGATCTGATTAGGTTCACGAAGTGGCTTTCTTTTAGTCCCAAAAGTGGTCGATTAAATAAATCAGCTGCCATAAAACATTGTTGCATTTTTTTCCTTTGTATATTTTGGTCTTTGAATCTTATTCTTCAACATCATAGAAACAATAATTTACACAATATGAATTTCACTTTGTCTTCATTCCCCTTTTAAATGCAATGTATGTGTGTATTTATTATTATTAAATTTCACCCTCCTTAATGATCAAACTTAAGCTATTGATATCATGCCTTTTTTTCAATGTGAATAATTTTATTTGTATTAAATAAATTTCTTTTCCATTTTTATATGCAAAATATATTTTCTCATTCATTGTGCAATTTATTGGAAGATGTGCCAATTAATTTTCCAACTTTAAAAAAAAACTTTTATTCACTAGAGTGATCCATAAAGTCTCACAAATAGGGGATGAGACTGTTACATAATATTTTCACTGCTCCTACCTGTACAACTACTATAAATTTTTCATCCATTTTACAATTTATGAGAAGATGTGTCCATTAATTCTCTAACTTAGATTAAATAAATAAACTCAATTGTGTAAACTTTCCTTTCCATTTTTCATTTACCATACAATTTTTTTCATCCATCATCCCATTTTTCATCCACTTTGCAACGTATTTGGAGATGTGGTGAGCGGTGGCCTTGGACTTTGGACTTTGAACGAGTCTTCTGAAGCTGTTCGCAGTTTGCGATTCTTGTGCCGTTGCGGAGGCAGCGGCGAATACGCCACGAGAAGTTCTTCGATTCGGTTTGCTTGTTTCATCAATCCTTGTTCGTGGTCATGGCAGTTGCGCAATCGACTCGCACTTGAGAGAAAGTCGCACCGTTCAGGACATATACCTTGTGACTTGCGGCAACCCAGCGGTGGCAACGACTTGGGGGAGAAAAGTTGCACCAACGGTAACAGCAGGAGCAGCAGGAGCAGTTGCAACCATTACGCTTTGACGGCAATTCCTTGCAGATCCTTCATAGTGGTTGGATTGTAGACCAGAGAATGCGAATGCAAGGTATCCGGATTTCAAACATTTGGAGAGGTAGGTCGGACTCTGGCAGGAAATCACCGACGAGACCATCGTTGGGTGGGTCGGTGGGTGGCGACTGTTGTACAATTGGAGAAAGCTTGCAAGGTATGTTTAGGCTGGGCAGCAACATGAGAATAACAAGTTGAGTTTTTCCAAAAATTTGCAACAAAAAAGGCATGTTTCCTGACAAATCCACTTTCTTTTGTTCCTGTTCTCAATGCATGTGCTAAGTTTAGGAGAGCACTTGAAGAAGAAGGGGGGAAAAGCAGGCTCATGAAGTTGAACACATAATTCAAAGTGGTTGTGTGGCTGATTATGATGTCTTTGTGGGGGATGTAGCTTCATTGACGTGTATGCCAAATGTGGGGAGCATGGAGGATGCTCTGAAAGTGTTCAACAAGTTGCGATCTCGGGATGTGGTCACTTGGGGACCACCATGATATTGGGACATGTGAAACGTGTGCAAGGACAGAAGGCACTCTAAGTATTTTGACAAATGGAACAGGAAAAGTGTGCAATCTACTTTTGTCATGGTGCTGAATGCATGTGCCAGCCTTGTTGCACTTGAAGCTCATGAGCAGATCATTCAAAGTGGATGGGATTTAGATGTCTTTGTGGGGACTAGCTTGGTTGACATCACGTGAAGGCATCTTGTTGAACACTCTATGAGCATCCTCCATGCTCCCACACTTGGGACATGTGAAATGTGAGCAAGGACAGAAGGGGCTGGACAAATGCAACAGGAAGGTGTGCTCCCAAACTCTGGTACTTTTGGGGGGCTGCTGAATGTATGTGCCAGCATGGTTGCACTTGAAGAGGGTAGGTATGCTAATGAGCAGGTCATTCAAAGTGGATGGGATTCAGATGTCTTTGTCGGTAATTGCTTGGTTGACATGTATGCAAAACCTGGGAGCATGGAGGACACTTGGAGAGTGTCCAACAAGCTGTCATCATGTTATGTGGTCTCTTGGAATGCCATACTTGGAGGATGTGCCATGCATGGACATGGTAAGTAAGCTGTTACACATTTGGAATGGATGTGTGAAGAAGGTGTACAACCAGATGATGTCACTTTTGTTTGTCTTCTGTCAGCTAGTAGCCATGCAGGTTTGGCCAAAGGCATGCACTGTTATGCTTCAATGATCCCTGTTTACATGGTTTCTGCAAAATTGGAACATGGCACCTGTATGGTCAATGTTGTTGGCTGTGCTGGCCATCTAAAGGAGGCAGAGAATATGATCAACGTGATACCACATATGGCTCCATGGAAGGCTTTGCTCAGTGCTTGCAGAATTCTTGGTAATCTGGAGATGGGGAAACATGATGCTAAATTAGTTCTTGAATTTTGGAGCCTGAAAATGCTGCAGGTTATGTTCTGCTGTCAAACATCTATGCTGTTGCTGCCAACAAGCATCTCTGTTAAACAGCAGAGAAAGAAAAAAGGTGTGAAGAAACAGTAGGGACACACCTGGGTCAAATTGAATAACTGGGTGCATACATGTGTAATGGACAATTGACACCACCCAGAAATCCGTGCAGAACTGAAGAGCTTATCAGGGCTCATGCATGAGATTTTTTTTCGTATTTGGCACATTTCCTATAAGAGATAACTGTGAGGATCACTGTTGACAGCAGCTCCTTGACAGCATGATTTCACATAGGTTTAGGGTTCATTGAGTTTTTCTTTGAGCAGTTCTAATGACAAATAAATAACAACTGATTTCATGAGGGCCTGTCGTTGACATGTATGCAAAATGTGGGAGCACAGAGGATGCTCAGAGATTGTTCAACAAGGTGCCATCATATGATGTGCTCTCTTAGAATGCCATACTTGGAGGATATGGCATGCATGGTCATGGTAAGGAAGTTCTTCAGATTTTGGATAGATGTGTGAAGTAAGTGCACCACCAAATGATCATTTTTGTTTTCCTTCTTTCAGCTTGTGGCCATGCAGGTTTGTGGATGAAAGGCCTACACTCTGTTATGCTTCAATGATCACAGTTTACATTATTTCTGCACTTCAGTCTGATGATTGGTATCAGAACCATTCATTATCTTCTGATATCATGAGCTTCTTTTGATTCTTGACAGGACTATCCCACACCATATCTAACTCAATTTTCCACACTGCTTCCTGGTCATCCAGTGGCTTTGGTGGCATCTGTCAACCACCAGCACCGACCCACAAATTCAAACCTTGAAATGTTTCAAATATGCAGGTAACTGTAATGAGTCCAGTTCCAGTCCCTTACAAAAGACCTGCCCTATTATGGGATGTAGTAATCCACCCATAGCCATTACTGGACCATAATGCTTCAAAATTCTGCATGTTGACCAAAAAATAAAACAGCAGAGATTATATAACCATATCATATGATTCCCAGTCAGTAGGTGTGAATGGTGAAGAAGAGCAGACTAGGTCTCTGGTCAGTAGAAGACTGGCTATGGAAGAGCAAACTGGGTTTCCCGTCAGTAGAAGTTTGGGGATGGTGAAGAAGAGCAAGCTGGAATTTCCATCAGTAGAAGATTGGGTATGATTTCCATTTAGTAGTAGGAGATGGGTTTGGTAGAGAAGAGCAAAACTGGATTTTCAACTCAGTAGAAGGGTGAGGGAAATGGTGAAGAAGAGCAAACTTACGCCTTTGCCTCCAGGTGGGAATGCTTCATTCCAACATTCAGATCCCCAAGTTCTATTCCAAAATACAGGTCTTGAATACCACTTCCTGCATTCATTCATTAAAAACCATGTTGTTACTATGTTTAAGATTGGATTGCTTAATTTATATGTGCAATCAATTAGATGCACATTTTTGCAATAGTTAAGCAGGTTAGTCATCATCACACACTGCATGTTTTGTTTCTGGTTTCTTCTGTATACTGGGTTGAGGAAATTTTACTCAGGAATCATTTCACGAGGCTTATATGTTGCATCCTCATTGTCAGCGTTGACATGACCATGCATTGTGCTACGGAATTTGGCATATGTCCAGAATGTTGGGTCCAGAATATCCTTTGTATGGACCTTATGGAATACAGTATCACCTCGAAATACTCTCTCCCGTTTATCCTGCAATCCCAGCTTAGAAATCAAATTCCACCATCAGATTCATCCCTAGAAATGTACCATAGTCAAGCCTGAGTCTCTGAGACACACAAAATTGGCAAACACAACTTCTCTCTCTCTCTCTCTCTGTTATAAGTATGTTGAATGACGAGTAATTATGTCAAAGCTTGACTTGTTTTTGACAATGAGAACTAAGGATAGCTGTCTGTGGAAAATTTCTGGGGTCTGTTTTGGTTTGGAGGGTTCTGTACAAGCTGAAGAAACAAACACAATTTTTGACATCTTGACATTGATTGAGGAGAAGGAAGAGATTTTGTGAATATTGGGTGGGTTGGGAGAGATACACATGCAACCTTCTCTAAATCATGTTTTATGGGGTCAATCATATCTTTTGTGGAATAGTGCACTTCAGTCCCTTGCAATTCAAATGGATCATACTCCTTGTTGAGTGTATCTCGGAAAACAAGCCTCCTATTGACTTGTTTGCAGTAACGCATTTGCTGATACCCTGCACAAATACATCATCAGTGTTTTGTGCATGAGAGAGATTTTGCCCCTTGAAATTGGATTTCAAAATCATACTGTCATGTGCATGAAGAAAGTGCTCAATGAATTGAAATTATGATAGGAAACACATCAACAAAAGAAGTGGGAGGATTGTGTGTTTCATCATCTTACTACAAAAAAACTTTTGCATCATTTGGATTTGTTGAGTGGGATTCTTGAGTTTTTTGATGTTTTTATAAATTTGAAATTACGACGGAAGAGAAAAACCCTTCAAAACAAATGATTTTCAGGAGGAGAAGATGATTTTTGTTTCGTTTATCATTGATTCTTACGAAGCTTTTGCATGATTTGATCTGGAGAGCGTCTTTTGAGTTTTTTGCTGATTTGATCATTAATGTTGTGGAAGACTTGCTTCTCCCAAAGTTTGTACATGGCAGCCAGATGATCACTGTGTTGTTTATCTGTCTTGGAGATTGCCTCAGCTGCATCTTTCATCACTCCCTCATTTGCTAATCCTGCAAATATTGTCCGCATCAATGCCTGAAATTTGGCTTCCTCCTTTGCCTCCCTTGCTGCCTTCAACTCCAACAATCTCTGTTTACCCCTCCCACCACCACAACAACAAACACCCACTCCTCTTGTGGGTGCAATCCATATGCTGCACTACCACAGAAGAAAAAGAAGAAGAAGAAAATGATGATGATGAAGCCATGGCAGTCCACAAAACACCATGTGCAAATCTGTTGAGAAGAAGAAGCTATGGTAGTACATAAAACACAATGTGCAAATCTATTGAAGAAAGAAGAAGAAGAAGCTATGATAGTCCACAAAAAACCAATGTGCAAATTTGTTGAAGAAAGAAGAAGAGGAAGAAGCTATGATAGTCCACAAAAAACCAATGTGCAAATTTGTTGAAGAAAGAAGAAGAGGAAGAAGCTATGATAATCCACAAAAAACCAATGTGCAAATCTGTTGAAGAAAGAAGAAGAGGAAGAAGCCATGGTAATCCACAAATCTGTTGAAGAAATAGCAAAGAGCTGATGATGAGAGCCAAAATCTTGAACAAAGAGTTTTCCCAAAGTTTGTATCAAGAGGAAACAACTGGAATAATACTCAAGAAGAGATTGGAGCTTTGGGGGTTTTGTTTGAGATGGATTTCTCCCAAATGTTTTCTGCAAATGAAGGAAGAAGTCTGTCGAGGAGGAGGAGCAGGAGGAGCATCCATCCACCTCCCATTCTTCTGTCGTGTGGTTGACGAGATCTCGAGGCGTGGGTCGATCCACCCATTTGCGGCACATCCATCCTCCGCCCTTGGACCTCCTGACCACACCTTCCGGGTCTACGATTCTGCAACAATGCTGATTTTCATCTCCAATTCTGGTTAAAGGAAAACACACCATTCTCTTGCACCATCTCTCTCTCTCTCTCTCTCTCTCTCTCTCTCTCTCTCTCTCTCCGTGTGTGTGAGAACAACAACAACAACAACAAAATCCACGAAAGGATACTTTGACATCTCCGGATGCTACAGCTTTGTGCAAACGGTAGTGAAAAGGGGGGCCTTTGGGTTGAGGGATCTGGGTGGTTTGCGGAGGACGAACTTGGAAAGCCAAGGGATCAACAGCAGGGACAACATCATCGAGCGGATTGGTGATCCATTTCTCTCTGTACATAGCTCTCACGAACACGCCCCAACGGACGCAAGGTCCGATCTGAGGACGCAAAGGGAAGCGCAGCACTTTTCTGTTGCCATACACACTCGGGATCTTCCAAATGCCATCCGGCTGCGCAATCTCCACAGCTCCATTCTCTTCCCATTGTGGTGGTCCCCAAGGATTGAATTTCCAGATGACTGGGTCTTTGTAGTTGGGATCCCATGATCCTCTCTTGTCCTCTTTGTCTTCCTCAAATCCTGGCATCTTTTCTTTCTTTTCTTCTTGTGCCACCCACAAGCCACAAGCAAGCAAGCAAGCAAGAGAAAAAAACAGTAGTGCAAGCTGTTTCTCTCTGTGTTTTCTCTTCTCTTGCACTGCTCCTTCAAGCGGTTTTTATTTTTTCCATCTCTTCTGCATTTCTGCCAGAACCCTTCAAGCTTTTGTTTTTTAAGGTTTCCATCTCTTGTATAATTCTGGCAGAATCCTTCTTCAAGAAACTTTTGTTGCCATCTCTTATTCTTCTACGTGTCTGCCAGAAGCCTGGAAGCTCTTTTTTTGGGTTTCCATCTCTTGAACATTCCTGCCAGAATCCTTGAAGCCTTTGTTTCCCATCTCTTCTTGTACATTTCTGCCTGAATCCTTCAAGCTTTTTTTGTTTCCCATCTCTTCTACATTTCTGCCACAAAATCTCCCCAGCTTTTGTTTTCCACTTCTTCTACATTTCTTCAATTTTATCCTTCAAGCTTTTTGTTTCCATCTCTTCTACATTTCTTCCCTTAATCCTTCAAGTATTATTTCGTTTCCCATCTCTTTCTACATTTCTGATCTCTAATCATCCTACTCAATCCTCATGAAAATGAGACCTTTTAAAATCCATTTCAGACACAACCCCAACTCCCCTTCTTTTTTCAAACCTTCAAAAACCCACATCTTTCTTCTTACATTTGTATAGTCCAGGGTGTTCATAAACCCCTTTGCTTCACAAACCTTTTGCAGTCAAATTATCCATCAAACCAAGACTCTGACACACACCCAATGCTCCCTTATATCTCTCTCACATGCAGAATGTGTAGAGAAGAAAAAGGGAGAATTGGACACAGAGAGAGACAAAGGCAGAGACAGAGAGAGAGAGAGAGAGAGAAAGAGAACAGTAACTGTGAAAACCATCACCTCATTCTCTTGTGTTTGATTCACCTCAAAAATCCCTAACCCTAACCCTAAACTTTCACTTAACATTAAGCTAATGGCCCACTTAACATGGGGTGCCACCTAGGATGCCACCTAGATTTTCATTTAACACTGACTTAACATCAAGTGTGAATGCAACATAATTAGAAGCAGGAGTGATAATGAGTGCCAACTTCAGCAGGCAACAATATGTGTGTGTGGAGGCACCTTATCCCCTCCTAGGTTTAGGGTTTAGGGTTTAGGGTCCTTGACCCTAAACAGGTGCCATTGTAGGTTTAGCCTCAATTTGCCACTTTTTAGTCTTGGACCCTAAACCCTAAACCCTAAAGGCCTTGGGACCAATTTAAAGCTTTCGACCCTAAACCCTAACACCTTCCAACACAAACCAAGCAAAATAATTTTGCATCCTCATTTGTGAAATGCTCTTCAAATATATTTTTTGGATGATCTCCATGGGTTGGTTTGACCTTGAGAATAATTGCTTTAGAACAAATGTTGTTATTGTTTTTGATGCCTTCTTGGTTTTATTAGTTGTTCATTTCGAAGGTGTAGATGGGAAGTACTTGGTTAAGACAATTGAAGTGATACCATTTAGAAGATTTGCAAATGAAAGCCCTTGAGGTGATGTAATTTCAACATCTTGCATATCCATGATTTTAGCAAATATATCTTGGTGCATGAAAATAATTCATACTTGAATGAAATAGGTTCTTTGGCTATTTATATTGTGTTCAAGGGTAAGGATTAGAATTTTTGAAGTTTCTTCCTTTTTTTTTTCCATGAAAGATTTGAATATTTTCTAAAGACTTCTTGATTACTTGTCAAGTAATATTACGAGTAAGTATTGGTTATGCTTCAAACAAACAAATTATCATAACCATATGGTTTGGAAGCTTAAATGCAAAATATATAGGTTCATGGTAGATTCAAATATATAGATGGATGAAATGTTGGTGATTTTTTGTCTAAATGTTAATATGAATTTGCTAGATTGTTTAGGTAGACCCATTAATTTTAGTTATGATCTAATAAATAGTGTTATTCCTAGAAGCTTTTATTGACGAGATACATATCTTACATTGATTGGTTTAGTGAAATTACCTAGAGTAAATTCAAAAAAATGTAATAATACCAATCGTTGTAAAAGGATTAAAAGTTGCTACAATATATTCAAATCCATTACATGTGCATCTTTCATAAGATTAAATAATCATGATATTATCATACAATAGTAAGCATTTGTGCCCATAAAAAAAGAAAAGGATATTACTACCTTATTACATTTTTTTTGAACATTACAAGAGTATTGAATTCAAGTTTCTTCATGTAAACATAAAATAATATGTGACACTCGAAGATTAAAATTGGTTTGAAGATCTTCATAATGCTTATGTAATGAATTTACACTAAGACTTTCAATTATCGTGTAAGAATGTCACCGTGATTTAAGCTATGGAACCAAAAGATTCTATTTTGCATGTGATTTAAGTCTAGATAGTTCTTGTGAAAGAGAATCATCAAAATGGAAATTTTTATGTTGTAATGGAACAAAAAGATACAAATTTTCTTTGGTCCAAAGATGAAAGAGAGTTGTGTAAATTAGTCCATGATTGCTTACATTTCTAGGATTGAAAGCCATTTCATCCAATGATAAACCTTGTGACTAATGAATTGTTCTTGTAATAATTAACTGAATGGGATTTATCCTCCTTAATTAATCCTTCTTTAAATGAAAAAAAATCTTATGTCTTGTTAATGATCCAACTTTTGTGTTAAGAAATACAATCCAAATATAAGTTTTACCATTAAATGTGGATGTTTTTAAATTAGCCATTTTTTCCATTTACAAGTCCATCATATACTAAATAATTTCTAGCACAAAATTTGAAACTAACATATCTATTTTCATTTGTACTAGTCTATCTAAACATGACATTTTACTTAGATCATTTTGGAGTTGATATCTTAATGGAAGTGCATGATGTTGTATATCAATTGCTTCAAGCGTATATGTTTGACTTGTATTATGAAAAATATATCTTAGAATTATGTCCAATTGTTTCTTTATTTGTATAATATAAATATGGCGTTACAAGAGTATCAAGTGGTGATCATAAACATAAATTACTTATCACATCTATGATTATATTGGTTTTTGTAGTTGCTTGAAATCAATTCAATATATTATTAGATTTTATGTCATTTTGACACATTACAGCAATCAATTCTTAACATTTGATTTTGATCTCTTGATCAAAAAATTGGAGCTACTCCACGAAGACCTTCAAATGATTTTTGAAATATCCATACATTTTGTAGTAGAAAAGCTTGATAAAAAAATCTCCACATGCATATATTATGCATGTGTTTTAAGTCTCATAATCTACTACCTATAACATTGAATAATTTGGCACCAACTAAAGAATTTTCATCAATAACAACAAAACATAATTGTTGACAATGATTTGTTCTGCTATTCAATATTTCTGAAGATAATTTTGATATGTTTGATAATGATTGATTAATTGAAATATGCAAATTAGAATGTACAATGATTCCATTTACATTAAAAGTTGATTTCCCAATAAAACCCATGTAAATAATTTTTCATTCTTTGTAAATCAAAACCCAATTCTTGATTGTACAATTTTAACAATCCTTGTACAATTGGTTTAAAAGAGAATGTCTTACCTATTTGAACACCACCTATTAAAAGTAAACATACAAGTTCATCAACATGTAGTCTTTTACAATACACAATGTCATTAAATCTTGTTCTTTGTTCTTCATTCAATTGACATAAAAAATGCTTATATGATTCTTCATCCAATAAATCTTGAATTTGAGATAATAGATGTTGATATGATGTGTTACTTCAAGTCATAGTTGTGATATTGGGCCTTATTCTAATGTCCATATTTGGTAGATCAATTTTATTGTTTTAATGATATGTTAGCCCATATGCCATTTCTATCATCCTTTGTTGATTGTGTCACATCTTCTAAATTTTTCCATACATCATTTTCATCCAATGAAAAATGTCATGAAAATTGATAATTAAAATCTTTATGTGATTTTGATATTAGTTTACAAAAAAATTCATATGTTGCATACCATGTATCATGTGAACCATGCTGAAAATGTATAATCTCAAAAAGGTATGTGAAGTAAAAGTTGTTTTAAAGCCCAAAATCCTTAAATTTATTAAATTGAATAAAATTTACAAATTTTCACTTGCACAATTTTGTGAATTTTGAAAATTGAATTTTGATACATATAATTGACCACAAATTGTGTAAAAGATAAATTTTCCATATGAATGGGCCTACTCATATATTTATCTTACATGATGGAAACATAACATGTATAGATTCATATTTTAATAATTCAGTTTGAGATTTTAAAATAAATGTTGTTTCATTATATGGAAATGCATTTATGAATGAAAATGTCTGAAATGAATGATATAGTGGCAAATACAATATGAGATACAATTTTAATTAAACTAACATTTGTTGACCATATGAAAAATCATTCCCTAGTTTTGTAATACTATTGTTAACATTTGGTTTTTCAACAATGTATGCATGCATAATAGAATTTAATTATGATGTAATATTTTAAACTTATTTTAGTCGTGTAAGATCTACAATAAGTTGTAGTAGAATATGGGTCAAGTATGAATTGAATATTTGTATTTTCATATGAAATATGTGTTGCATTTGGACTAAATGCAATTATATGTATATTATTTGGTGACCTACATAAAAGTATTTGTGATTTGAAATTTTATTTAAATTTTTTCTAATATATGTTTCTTCATTCAAGTTAATTTAAGAAGTCATTGTTGCCCATTCCCATTTCTATTAGGATTTGAAACGTTTTGGTGTTTTATTTCAATAAAGTTTTTTGGCAAACCAATCTCTCCATGTTTTTGTAAAGGTAATTTTAATTGTATACATGGGTGGTAAAGGATAGTGGAATCTACATACAAGATGATTGTTTTTAAACATCTTTTAGAGTGTCAATGACATTGTGCTTCATGTAAAGCTAATGGCAATATAGGTTTGACACATGAAATATATTTATCAATAAATGCTTCAATTTTTTAATTTGAACTTACTTTGTAAATGGGAACATCTTTTATCCATAGAAGTCCATGATTATGTTCACTTCCACACCCTTGAAATTCTATTGTGAAAAAGCAATATTTAACTTCACCCTATATAATGATATCTTTTTTTATTTGTTCAATAAATGCACTTCTTTAGTGAACAAATTATTTAGCACATGTAACAAGTCCACTTTTGATCAATTTTACTATGTGAACATATATTATTTTTGATATGTTCATGTAATTTTTAAAAATAAAAATTTAAGGTAAATAATGGTTTTATTAATGATTCCGACAAGCATTCAACATTTGTGAGTATGACAAAAAGGTTGGTTGGCCAATTTGTTGTACCAATGCAAATATATTCTTATGAAGTTTTTCCAAATAATCAAGAAACATTTGAAGATTTACTAAATCTCAAAATCCTATATATGATTTAAAAAATTATTTTGAGTCTAGCTATTCTTTAAGTTAAGAAGCTTTTAGTGTCCTACTACATAACTTTCCTTTTCTTAATTTAATATATGCAGAGTTTCCAACCTTTTCTACACGTGCTTTAATAGATTAATTTTTTTGAAATATGGGTAGCAAAATCATGTTCCATATGTAATAATTCCCAATCTCCCATTCAACTAATTGTTGAAATGAAAAATCTTCATATACATGTGAGCTACCTTGATGACCATAAAATAATGTTGAAAAATATTATTATTCACCATTGCTTGTCCTTAAAAAGTCCTTATGGATGATGATCTTGATTCAGTGCAATAAATATAATTCTTTTATCATAATCATCAGTTGTTTGTGGTTATAACAATTGTTGTATTAATGCATATGTTGGTGGATTTTTATAGCATTCATTTATTTTGTCAATGTTGTTCATCTCATCATCTTCAATAGAATGAATTGAAAATTAATTTGGTTATGTAAACTAAATAAGTCCATCCATTTGAGGTTTAATTGTATTATTCAATTTTTTATAAAGTGGAGTGCATAAATCTTTTAATGCATGGATGACTAAAATTGGTTGAACATTACATGATAAATAAGGGAATTTATATTTTAAACATTGTTTTATAAATATAACTATTGTTGTTCCTCATTCAATAATCTAGGTAAATAGATTTGACATGTTCAACATTTGTAGGAACATTTATAATGTTACCTTGCAATTTATATTGACCATATCCATGTAAACAATAAATTTATGCAAATGCTAGGCATGGTGAAATAAGTCTTTCTTTTGGATGCGTGTCTTTTTTTCAAATAACTTTTTCACAAATGAAAATTTAAAAGCTTTGGATATTTTGGTAACTATTTCATATGTTGGTGTCACAATGTTTTTAGAGACTTCAAGTAGTTGTTACAAATTATATTGCTCGTAGATTCCATATTTAAAATAATAAAATTGTGAATATTTTTCACACGTTTGATTAGTAATTTGTTTCCATTTTTTTTCAACAAAGTTTCTATGACAACATATACAAGGATAAATAGGAACATATTATATTACTTTATTGTATATGTTAATATTCATTTTGACATATTCAAATTAAATACATGGATATCATATTGTATCAAAATATTTGCATTTTGATTGCAAGAGTGGTATGATATATATGTTGTATTTGAATTGTCTTGAACATGATTTTGATCATGTGGTGTAAAAACATCATTTTTTTACCAATGATTTGTCATTAAATCAATTAAAAAATTACAAATATTTGATTTTAATATTGAAACTATATATTTTATATGTTTAATAATTTGATCTATTGGGTTTTAGAAATTGGGTCGTTGATTTAGAAATAGTTCAGTTTTCCTGTTATAAGATATAGAATTGCATGTTTACGATATATATTCAATTTCATCATTATAATCCATCCATGAAAATGAGTTGTTATGTTTTCTTTTGTGATTTTTTTTTCTTCAAGTTGTTCCAATATTTAATGTTGATTATATCATATATCATGTACATGCATGATAACACCATTGGAAGAACTTTCTAAAATAATTTTATTTTAATTTTATTCATGTAATATTCTAATTTAAAGTCTTTTTACATGATTTATCATTTGCGATAACAAAAAAATCGAGGAATTGTGTTGTGCTAAAAATTTAATAGCAACTTTTTTCGTTGTGTTATTTGGATTGGCAAGGAGATGTTGTATGTTAATATTCAGTTGTTCATTCCAACAAAAATGATAATGTGATGAATATGACAATTATATGTAACAAAACTTAATGTGGAAATGTGATAACTATTTGCAATAACTATGTGCGAAAGTCGTATGTGCAAATATTTGAAAACAATATGATATAACATATGTTAAATCTTATGTATAAGATGATTGTGAAATAAAAGGTCAAATTGTATTTGAAGATGTGTTTGAAATTGAATAAATTTTAAAAAAAACATAAAACAAAGTCTACATAGATAATGGAAACAAAATTCATAAACAATAAACAACATATTTTACAACTTACCATTTGGATTGTAACTAAACACCTTAATTTTTTCATTGAAATTATATATGTGTACAAAAATTGAACAAATTTGTATAAATAAACAAGTTTATGTAGATTTTATACATAAAATCTATAAAAAATTATTAGTAGACAAAGAGAAATTTACACTTTCCTATTATTATGAGCTTTTCTTTCAATGTAATTCACTTTTGTTTTCCCTTGTCCATTTCGTGATCATCCCACACTTTTGAATCCAATGCAACATTTTTTTCTACATAAACTGAAGTCCCTTAAATTTGACTTAAATTGGGAGCATCCAAAACTAATGGTGATGGATGAAGGTCAATCATCATCATGACATTTGAATTTTTTTGGAATCCATTGATGAATGAAGTTTGGTGCCAAAAAAAAATGCCTTCAATTTGAAGAGAAGATAAGAGTTGATTTGTTGGGATGAAAGCACACTAAGCCTCCCAAGAATTTTAACCACAAATCATTTAGATTTTTTTTATTTTTTTTTTGTAACGCATGAAAATCACATCTTGGATTATTCTTGTTTGCTTTAAATATATTGGGTATATGCATTAGTGAGTGGCTCATTTTTTGGATTTAAAAAAAAAATCCACACAAAGTCCATCCTATAGTGATAATTTAAATTGGTAATAGAATCTAATATCATTGATTAAATGATAAAAAATTGTGTGTATGAAAAGTAATGAAGTCAATATTAATAGGAACCTAAGTAGAGATTCCAAAAAAAAACAATTCTATATATTTATGAAAATATGAGACAATTTTGGTCATTCAAAAGTCTCTAGTTAGAATTTGGTTACAATTTTGGAATGAAGGATTTCACAAAAAAATTCATTATTTCATGTTACACCCATTGTTTTTTCATTTGTTTCTCATGGGAAAATGATGCCAGGCTTTATGAAAATGGAATGCCTGCGAGAGCAGAACTTTCTGTTTTTCAAAAAGCCCATCTGGATTTTACACTCTGCAAGGCGCTCTCTCGATACACTAAAGAAATCAGAGGAGATTTTTACAGTTGGTGTGTAATGGGGGTTTAAGCACACAAGCTTTGGGAGAATTTTGAGCTGGAGGAAAAGCTAGAGCTTGGACATCTCGAATGCGCATGCTATTTATGAAGAAGTTGTCTGGAAGTAGTATGTCGCTTCAATCATGGATCTAGGATATACCTCAAAACAAAAGTGACAAAAGCAACAACAGAAGAGAGAACACAATCACAAATGGGTGTTTTTTGTTCACTGATTAATCCCTGTTTTTTTTTTTTGTCGGTTGCAAGAGATGAGAATGCTCAACAGTACAGAATTTACAGCACAGATTGCAACTGCATATTGAAGTTTGCACCCCACTGCTGATACTATGATGAACAGCTTATTCAACAAGCAACATAGCTATTGCAGAAAAGAGAATCATGAAGACTCCAGCTTTGATATAGCTGAAAGACTACTAAACCACCTGCGAAAATCACAGAAGTGTACTGACTCCAAATCTGATACATGGCTGAAAAACTAGAAAACCTTGCACGGAAATCACAGAAATGCACTAACATCTTCCATCAGATTGTTGCAGAAAACACTCATTATTTCCTTGTGAGTGAGCAAGCAGCAGCACTGCCAGCACTAGAATGGCCAGCTGAATATTCAGCAAGGTGACAAAAACTGTGCAGAAAAGAGAACTCATGCAGACCAGAAAATCACAAACAATTTGCACTGAATCTTGTCATCAGATTGTTGCAGATTTATTGTTGCAGAAAACACTCAACAAACTCTCATTACTCTAACTTGTGAGAAAGCAAGTAACTCGCAAGCAGCACCCACTCTCACAAGCATTCACATGCAGAGGTCCTTCCTCCCTGCTGCCTGTGATCTATACAATTTTTGCAGCTTCAAGGTTACCCTTTGCAACAACAACAGCAGGAGGTTTGTACATTTGAACCAACTCCTTCACCACATGCTTCAAGCTGCCTTTGTTCTTGAGCATGAGCTTGCGGTTGAGCTGCTTGTCAGAGAAACCCATCTCCTCCAGCTCTTCAAGCTTGGGATCCCATTCAGCTGCAGTGACCAAAGCATCAAGGGTCGTTTGCATGTCATTCTTGTTCATCTTCAACAACTCCAGATTCCAATTCTTGTCTTTGAATCCCATGCCTTCCAGAGTTGCCAACATCTCTGTTTCCTGTGGGATTTCAATAATGGAGAAGCTTCCAAGCTCACTGGCTTCTACTAATCCAGCAGCTTCTTCCTTACCCTTTGCCAGACGATGATGATCATCAGCATCATTACCCACTGCTGCTGCTGCTGCTTGACGCTCCAGTACTGTCCCGGTAGTAGGTGCTGCTGCTGCAGTCTCTTCTTTGAATACCTCAGGGTCAACAATCTTCTTCTCACCTTCAATCTGTTGTTGTTGTTGTTGTTGTCGCTGCTGTGCTTCATCAACAGGATCCACTCCAACAGTAGTCTCAGCTCTGACGGAAGAGAACAACTCTTGTGAGGTGGTTTCTTCTTCCACCACCGATTGCTGTTTGCTGTCTTGAGCACGAAGAATCTCTTGAGCCTCCACCAACGATTCTGCTACCTGCGGAGATTCTTCATCTTTGGGCGTGACATGAATCAGGACCCACAAACGATGACCGAATCTTTGTCCCTCCGACGGTGGTGGTGATGGTGCTACCAGTCGCCAGTACGAGACATAGCGTCCAGGTTGCATGGGTGCTACGAGATCCACAGAAACGTTGACCTCCTCTTGTGGAGCCAAGCCTTGTTCTGGCAGTTCCAGCAGAAGACTAGTCTCGTCGTCTACAGATCCTCCCAGCTCCTCGTCACCTCCCACGTACACCAGTCGGCACTCCTTAGGCCAAGGGAGGGAACCGCTGTTTCGCAGACGCCAAATCTTAGTGAAACTCGCCCCGGGTGCAAGCTCGGTTCCATCAAAGATTGTAACGTCCTGCACAAACCGGGCGTCGAGCTTGCTGCCACCACCACATTCACAAGCCAATTCTCCGCCGCGGCAGCAGACTGGCTTGCCAGCAAAGGAGGAGGAGGAGTCACAACTACCACCATCGTGCTCGGACTCTCCTCCTCGCACGAAGAAGAATGAGGGATTCATTCCTGCGCATCCTGAGGGACCCACAGCTGGGAATCCTGAGGGACCCATCGCTGGACATCCTGAAGGACCCATCTCTGGGAATCGTGAAGGACCCAGCGGTGGGCATCCTGAGGGACTCATCGCTGGATATCCTGAAGAACGACCCATCGCTGGGAATCCTGAGGGACCCATCGCTGGACATCCTGAAGGACCCGTCGGTGGGCATCCTGAGGGACTCATCGCTGGATATCCTGAAGGACGATCCATCGCTGGAAATCCTGAGGGACCCATAGCTGGACATCCTGAAGGACCCGTCGCTGGGAATCCTGAAGGATGATCCATCGCTGGAAATCCTGAGGGACCCATAACAGGACATCCTGAAGGACCCGTCGCTGGGAATCCTGAAGGATGATCCATCGCTGGAAATCCTGAGGGACCCATAGCTGGACATCCTGAAGGACCCGTCGCTGGGAATCCTGAAGGATGATCCATCGCTGGAAATCCTGAGGGACCCATAGCTGGACATCCTGAAGGACCCGTCGCTGGGAATCCTGAAGGACCCATCGGCGGGCATCCTGAGGGACTCGTCTCTGGATATCCTGAAGGACGACCCATCGCTGGGAATCCTGAGGGACCCATCAGCGCTGGGCATCGTGAGGGACCCACCATCGGTGGGCATGGTGCTTCGCTACGATTAGAGCTTGATGGAAAATGCTGAGGAGGGAAGATTGGTCTGTCGATTCGAGTGTACTCATCGTCGTCATCGCATTCGATCCTCTTCTGCTGGAAGCATGCTCGACACAAGTCGAAATCGAATTTCTTCTTGGACTTGAAGCGAGGTCCAAGAATCGGAAACATGTTGCATGCGTCACATTGAATGCCGAAATGTCGCACGCCGTTAGCACCCTCCGCATAGGTTGCAGCAGCAACAGCCACAGGATGAGCAGGAGGAGGAGGACCAGCAGCGGCAGCAGCAAAAGCTGTCGAGTTAACGGCGTTTCCTTTACTCGTCGATCCTTCATCAGTCGAGGAAGACGCTTCTGCTGAAGAAGAAGAAGGGACTAGACGTTCTTCAGGAAAGCTCCAAAACCGACGTCGTCCCCAGCTTCCGAAACCACCACCGCCGGGGGGAACAAACAATCCTTGGCCACGAGCTTTGGCAAGAGCAGCGTTAAGAAACTCGGAAGGACCAGGGGGGGTCCATCCCACAGGAGTAGGAGGAGTGGCAGCAGCAACCAAGGTGACATGCAAGCGGAGGGGATTCAGCCCTTGAACAACACAAGCATCGTGCAAATCTTCATGGCCTGAAAATGTGATCACATCATTGTCCGTGTCCGTGTACCTCAAGATGATCTCCGACGACGATGGAAGCTTGAACATTTTACGAATGCTCTCCTCCAGTTCACGGAAAGACATCGCAGGACTTGGTGGGTAAGCGGCATTCCCCTGCGGTATTGTAAGGCGACGAAGAGTCTCTTCGTACTTGATCTTCAGAACAAAACTCGCCATTGCTGGCTGACTGACTCGCTCGCTCTTGATCGATCGACAGCGGAATCACGATGACCCAATTCTGGTACCAGCACCACCAACAACAACAACAACCACAACAAACACTACGTGAAGGAAATAAAATAAAACTGTCGACGACTTTGTGTCGAAACGGCGACGGCGACAAATTGCGCGCCCTCTGAGTCCGATTTGCTGCTGCGAGATCGCGTCCCGGTAAGCCGCGATTCGAGACAGGAATGAATTACCAACGACGAAAACCCAATTCTACACCACCAAATCGAGAGCGAGCTCGAGAGCCTGATTTGGCTGAAACCAAAACAACCCAACAAGGCCGACAGAAGAAACGAGAGTGGCAGGCAGGCAGGCAGGCAGGCAACGAAGGGCCCCAAGAAGCTTGAAGAGAAGAAGAAAGCAGAAGATCAAAGTGCGTTCCTGTGAGCCGCACTGTGCACAGACAACCAAGCGAGCGAGGCGATCGAGGCGAGCGAGAGAGCAAAAAAAAGCTGGAAGAATTGTGCCAAGGGAAGCCAATTTTATAGCGGAGGAGCTCAACGGACGGACGGCGAGAATGAGGATTTTTGTCGTGACTTCCAAGCTAAGCTAGCGAGCGATGTCGCTTCGTTGGCTTCACAACCCCTTCCTCGATCCTTCCGTTCTGTTGTCCACTGCTCGACTCAGAAGTCGCCCAGGAAAGAAAACAGTAGAAAGATACGCGACCGGAGGTCGGTCTGCCGTGGATCGAACGGCAATCCCCTCGGAGCTTCTTTCTTTTTCTATTCATTTCTGCAGGGATTTGGTAGTGTCGAGCTCCGTCGTAGATGGAATTGAATTGGAAACCAGACAGCAATCTGCTGCTGGTGGTCCTGTTATTGGAACTTTCCTCGAGCTGCGTGCGTTTTTAGGCCCAAGGAGTTGCATGCAGAGGTTGGTTATTTCTTTCTTTCTGCGTTTCCAGAAGGTGAAATCAGATCCAAGATCTCGAAAACATGAGGGGCGCGACAGAAATGCTCACGATGTGGTTTCCACAGATGGCTTGCCCCATATACACACACAAACACACACACACACAGACACAAGCAAAATAACCATTCGAGGCTCTCTTCTCTCGACTTGCTTCGGAGGTTGCTCAGGTAGCTTACACACACTCTACTGCATTTGCAAATGGGTTGATCAAAGAATGCAAGCGTTTGCAGTCATGTAGTAATGATCTTCATTCTTCTTTTTCTTGGAAACAAATCAACGATGTTGTTGCAGAATTAGAGTCGAGGGGTTTTAGTATGACCCCAAGAAAACTGGAAAACAAAAGATGTTGGAGTACTCAAAAGGTAGTTGAAGAGAAGGTCTTTTAGGACAGCTGATTTAGGAATGAATGGTTGAAACCCAAGTTTTAGGCCTAGGGTTTTAGGATTTTGCAGATTTATGGTTTTGAGGGGTTTGCCAAAAACTCAAAGAAACTGTGACCAAACAGGAGTTAAAGAATGGATTTTAGGATTGCAGATTTAGGGTCTAATGAATATCACCAAAACAATCCCTGCTACCAAAACAATGCAGATTGCAAGAGAACATTCCTCATGTAAGCATTGTTTTCCAATGTGACCAATTGAGCCATGGATGACATGCGCTGCAATGAGATTGTGATGTAATGTTTCATTTTGTATCAGATCTGTAATTTCAGAGGCTATGAATTTTTCCCAAAATGTGCTTAATTTGGTACATGGTTTGTTTCAAACACCAAACTAAGATATGAAAGGCTATCTCCATATGCAGGTGTGCGTACTTCCCACCAAGGGTCTTCCCTTTTGACCCTTGAACAGATTCTCAGCATTGGAACTATCGCTGGACATGCTGGAGCTCCTCAAAACCTCATGCTTCAGTCCATGTGCAAAAATCAGCCACATTTCTTCCAAACCTGAATTTCAGTGGCGTGATATCCCTGCCACATGGTAAATGACTGAATGAAAAACTGCTTTTTTGGAACAGATGAATTAGTGAATATGACAAACTGTGAAAAGGTTCTTAGAAAGACAGATATCATCTAACATGGGTTCCAAAATGTACTGTCAGCAACATTTGACTTGTTGTCAGGAAAATTCACAAGCAAGAAAGCAAGCATTCACGCACCCAAAACTACCTTCTCATTCTAATGCACATGTTATGTTATGGCTGCAAGCATGTGCAATGAGAGCAAGGGAGCTGAGATATATCTGAACCTAGTTTCGTATTGCAAGAGGGCGTGCTGAGAAAGCTCTGAGGACTTGTTGAACTGGGGCATCCTCATACAATGTTGAACGTTGGTGAGGACTCTTTCCTGTTGATCGTATCAACTTCTCCATCTCCTCCGGTGCCAACTCTTCACCTGTGATTGGATGTGGACAAGCCATATGCAAATTGCTTGAATCTCCTATTTTGAAGGCACATAAGCTGTCTGTCCTTTACAGAGACCTAGTGATATAAAAGCACAGAATGGAATTCTGGTGAAACAAACTTTCAGCATACCATGTACAGCCCCAGCAGCACGAGTAATACTCTCATTCATGAGTGAGCCCCCCATATCATTGCAACCTGCTCCTAAAAGCGCTTGTGCTCCACCTGGTCCCATTTTCACCCATGATGCCTGCCCTTTGCAGCAGCACCCAAGGTGTTGGTTAGAAACATATCATCAGGCCATAAAACTCAGTGCCTATGGATTGTAGGATGGAGGCTGCAGCACCACTCATAAAGCCTCATGATCACTCAGATCAGGAAGTCTAGTCCATGAAAAGTATCGCTTGCAAAGTTTGAGAAGCAGTCAAAGCTCTCTCCTGCAGTAACTGTGCTACCAGCAAATAAGAGGAGAAAAGTGTGTCTGCACTGCAAAAGAAAACCTGAATATTGGTGATGAAGGGATGCAGCACTAGACGTGCAACAGCATGCATGAGCACACACTCCCGCCTGGTTGGTCCTTTCCGAGCTCTTCCCTTCAGATATATAGGTGCCTGACATGCAGAAACACATGTTTCTTAGACCATATAAGAACTTACAGGAATTTTCCAGCATTGACCAGAACCTGCAGATACTGGGGCCCTCTAAGTTGGTTCCAAGGGTCCCATGACCACTTTGGTTAGGCCTCTTTCAATCTAGGAAAGGGCCGGAACAACAAACATTGAGCATCTGACATAACTGGACCAAAGACATCATCTTCTTTACCTCCATTACACTGTACAGTGGTATCTGTGCCTACTTATCTGAAAGTGACCATTACAATCAAACAGCTCAAGATCCTCTACTACAATGAGCAGCTTTGCAGTGAATCTAGTAAAGTTGAATGCAGGAAGCTCTCAACAAAAATCTGTTTCATCACCCACAGCCATGCACAGAAGGCCTGTGTCACTCCAAAATGGCTACCCAGATGCATGCTGAGAGATGAATCCGGTTGCTAGGCTCTAATTATTCATCTGTTCGATGTTGTGAACCTGGTCTGTGAGTTGAATCCAGCTTTGTGTAATCTAAAGTCCAGAAGGCTCAAAGAGACATAAGAGTTCCTCACCTGCATGTGCACAAATGGCAGTGGCACAAACTCTGTAAAACCTCCTGTCTTTCTTGCTAGACTCCTCAACAAAAGTAGATGCCGGGCCCTGCTGAGCACACATTTGAGGTTTTATGCATCTACCAAAATGACACTGTTAGTGGAAATCCCAAACATACAATGGCTACAGAGAAATCAACTTTAAAGCTTAGAATGTTTGTAAAACTAGCCACTGTCAACATGCCCTTGTCCAGGATGGTTTCCATACCAGTGATGTGGGCTATCAAGGTGACCAAACATAATAGTAGATGTGGTTTTGAGGCCTACCACATGTGCAGTCTCCATGATCTGCATTCCCATGTAAATAATCAATGTGTGAATCAGAAGATTGACATGACTCAGGTCTATCGAGACATCACCTTGTGCTTACAGGATGTTGACACAACACCTTGCAATGTCTATTATAAATGTAAAATTGCACTCATGCCACCTTAAACAGTCAAATTGATTTCCTTGTTGTCAATTTGCTGTCTTCCTTATTCTTCTACCATCTTTCCATTGCTCTACAGTCTTCTATCTGCTATACATTAGTGCCTCTGCCTACAATTTGAGCAGCAAGAAGACACACCTCAAGCCACTCATTAGTGGTGATCTTGTCAGGACACAGCATGCTCCGTACCTCATCATCAAGAACCTGTAAAACACCAACCACAGTCCAAACTGATCCATCAACCTCAAATCTTCCACATCTTTCGAACCAAGCAAGTCCCCTGCTCATAACAAGAAAATGCTAATTGCAAAATCCTTGTGATCAGTTTTCTGACAGAATCTGGGCTACTTAATAGAAGAAAAGATACACAAACCCCAGATGCAGTAATGCTGCTGAGACATAACAGAATTCGATAACTCATACCTCAGCTGCTGTGCCAGGAAGTGAACCAAGGCCTGCATTTTTCAACTTCACCAAAAACTCCTGCACACTGTGTAACAAAAGCACCTTGGGTCAAAGGATGTAAAACAGACATGAAACATTATTTGTAAAACCCTCAGGCACATAAGTACATAAGTAATATAATCTGCTCAAAAACATCTAAGCCTATGGCATAGAAAGGCCTACACAGAGGGTACTGGTTTACACTGTTGGCAACGGTTTGTAAAAACTGAGAACATCCTGATGTGGTGGAATACTCATATGGCTGACAGAGACATGCATCAACATAGGCAAGTGAACAGTGGGGAAGAGCTTAAACACCTGACACCAAGCGTGGAAGCACCTTGAAAAACTTCCAAAGGTGAGAAAGCATGGACATGGATATCTGGAACAGTGTTCTTCACAGCTCGCAAGATCTCTAAATATGTGTCCCCAGTGAACTCTGGATGAATACCTCCCTGGGCAGGTTACTGGCAAACCAGTTAAAGAACTCTAGAGGACCATCATAAAGCACATCACCTCATGTCTATATGAGGCTATCTGTGCAGCAAAAATTGTCACTGACCACCCACACATATGCTGAACTCATCATGATCATTGTAGTAGAAGGCACTAGAAACACAACATGATTTCACTTCACTACCTTCAGTGGTTAAAATGGAACCCCAATCCTTTGCTCTTTTGAGAACCTGGCAGTGAGAACAGGTTATACCTGCATACAGACTTCAGTTGCACCTCTCTCCCATGCCTCTGCAGCTCTGGAAGCTATTTCCTCCAAGGATAATCTACATGCCACAGCAGTGGTTGCCTTCATTGAAGCTTAGAATGAAAGCAAAACCAAAAGACTACTGCATAATATTGAACTCATTCAGTCTTGCACCCATTTAGGGTTAGTTTTTGATGAATGTTTTCCCTGGTGTTGAGTAGGAAGAAGATGACCTGTATGGTTTTCCTCGGAGGTCTTCACTATGCTTGCCCTTACTGCACACCACAAGAACATCTGGAAGGTTAGTTCACTGTGACACTGTTCACACTGTTCACACTACTCATTGGAGAAAAAGTCTACTCCCTACAGAGAGTTCCTGTAGATAAAATGAGTAGACATGATAACAAATGCAAAAACAAAATCAGCAAGCAGAATAACATATCATATGGTACTCTGATGCATCTAGCCTTTCTGCAGGACAAGCTGCCATCATACATCAACACATGTACATAAATGTCTGTTAGAGTCCTGAATTCTTGTTCAATTGAGGCAGAGGCACCAATGCAGAGTTTTGAGAGAACCCCAAGATCCTAACCTAAATGCACAAAATTGACAACGATAGCCACAAACATTTGTGTAGTTAATGTTGCGGTTCACTACGTATGTCACCTGTAACAAGAGAACAGTAGTACCAACATGAGAAAGTAAAACACAAGTTGATAAGTATGTGCAAGAATCAACAATTTGCAGAAGAGGAATTGGTCATTATCAAGAGTAGAATAGTGAAACAATATCAGCTAGCCAACTCCTCAATCAGAAGGTCATAATAAACCAGTCTGAACATTATTGAACACAAATTATGAGACACAGAAGCTAAATTTTCAGAAGGGTGATCCTCCATTACAAATGCAGCATAAGGGTCTGCACAGACTAACTGTTGACCAACTCACACAAAATAGATTCAATACTAGAAACACAATCAAAAGAGCTTGAATGTAAGTTCATGGGTTATGAAATTTGTGTCTGCTGCAAACAAAATTTGATGTGAATCCAAATGATTCCACAAAAAAACTTACTCTTTCTCCTTTCACTCTAGATCGCAGTTGATCTGCTGCAGTCACAACCTTCCTGAAATCAGGCCCCATTGCATAAAACAACCTTGTGACTTCTGCCTGCCAGCATTGAACCAAAACAAATCAAATCTGGAGATTAGCTTGACAGCCTACACCAAATCTCTTAGAACATCATCTGTTCATGGTTCTTGGTTTTTTGCTGCATCCCAATTGTACCTCAAACTCTGCAGGACAGGGTTGGTCATGACTCAGGACAAAACATTGAACCATAAAACACATGCCACTGGTCACTGCATTGAGATTGACACATCACAACATTACCTCAGTTGGCTCCACAGCTGTTGCTATCTTTTCCAAGATTTGCGTAACCTCTGACATCTCCATCCCTTGTCTCAAGACAATGACACAAAATTTCAGCTCAGTTAGGTGGATTGCAATTGAAGTACTGGAGCTTATCACTCAAGGGCTTGTAAAAGTACTGGAACATCAGTAGCGATAAAAAAGGAGACAATCGTCAAGCCATTACCCCTATCCAAGTGCCTTGGTTGACTGATGGTGCCATCAATTCCTACCAGAGTTTTTGAGTGCTGCCCCATGTGCTCAGTGATACTTGCAGAAACTGCCTGAGTTAACTCTGGGTCAACTTTTGAGCAAGAGGTCTGTGAAGAAGTAATGGGTTCAGCAAAAGCAAAGCCAGTGTCTACAGGGATGCCTGGAGACCATCTCTCTGCCCTGGCATAGCCAAGGCTATTTGCACTTGCAAGCACCCTTTTCAATACTACTGGGTCCTGCATGAAAGCACATTATGACTTCCTTTGTCAGAGTTGAGGGTCAAGATATTGTTTGAGAGTTCAAAGAAAAAATTGCCAAGGACTCCATGCGTATGGCACAGACAGAAAACCTGCCTAAAACATCCAGTGCACACCACAGCAAGCAAACAGAGCAAACAGGTTGTAAGGGTTTTTGAAAAAGGGAGGTTGTGATCCGAGCAATTCATTTCCATGGAGAACATCCAAGGACAATTTTTTAAACACAATTTTGGACTAGGTGAACCTATGAAAACAACACTATGAAAACAGGTGAAAAGAAGGGTGCTAGATTGTTGCAAGAGTCAGCCCATTGACTACAAACCAGCCAGGTTGACGAATTGTGGATGTAAGAAGGATACACTGGAAGTCGTGGCACCAATAGCTTTCCTGCTTCTGCAGTTGCTGCTGCCAATAATGCAACATGTGGCCACGGTGCCTGCAAAATGAGTGTGTATGAATTTACAAGTGTTAGAACCAGTTCTTGCAAACAGTGTTTTATGGCATCAGGTATATTCAAGTTTTATGGCATTAGACATATTCAAGGGATCCCTTACTTCTGGGTTAACCCAATCCTTTGTAACAGGAGAAATACCACCCCAATCATTGATGCCTGCATCAATTAGTGCCTTCCATTCTGCACCCTCAGCTTGCCCAGATCTGCAGAGTCAAGGAACACCAATCTCCAAACTTTAGCTTATCATGATTAATTACAGCAAAGAAAGGTTAAGCACACTAGTTCAAATCTTGGGGAAATATCTTGTTGGACATCATTGATTCTTCAACTTACATCATATGAGCAACCAAAAGGAGGAGGATGTAGGAAGCTTAGGAATGTGTCATTTAGCATCAAGAAGCACCAAGACACTATAGTGAGCAAACCCATACAAGCTTGGAGTCAAGTTGGGTGGTGCCTGTATACTCATAGAAGCTCCAAACACCAAGCGGGCCATGGCTATGGTCCATTGCAGCTCTTCAAGTGAGGGTTCTGGTGCTTCTGCCATTGGAGTTCCATTCTTTGCCCGGAAGTTTTGTATGATGAGCTCTTGGATGTGTCCATATTGCTGCTGAAGGCTCCGTAACAACAGCAAACCTTTCAACCTTTCTTCTCTTGTTTCACCTATGCCTATCAACAGCCCGGATGTGAATGGAACACACTCCTCACCTGATACAGACACACATGCTCTCTGTTGTTCAATGAATAACATATGTTGCAAACAGGCAGGAAAAACCAGATTCTACAGGATGATGCCACATGCCAATCAATAACATGAATCACATGTCAACAAGGCTGCCTTTTGTCCACGAAAACTCCAAACGCTGATCCTAATCCTTTCTTACCAGCTGCAGCAATTGTTGCAAGACGAACCTCCGGAAGTTTGTCTGGGCATCTGTAATGTGCACCACCTGGCTCCAGAAGCTTATCTGAGATGGATTCTAACATCAAACCTTGACTAGCTGAGACACCCCGCAGCAGTGCCACATCTTCCCTTGACATCACCCCTGCATTTATGTGCGGCAGTAATCCAGTCTTCTCAAGGACTATCTTTGCCACTTCTGTGACATAGGAAATTGTTGATTGATGTCCCAAAGCAGCAAGCTGCAGTTCATAGAATCAATCTCAATTCAGAAGCTCTAATGTGCACACAAATTCACCCTGTTCTCCTCATTCCTTGCTGAGTTTTGATGCTGGATCTAGAACTATGAAGATGAAGATTGCACCTACTTCCTGCTTAGCTTGAGGATAGAGAAGCTCAGGCTTGTCCCCAAGAGTGAACAGAGCTTCTGTACAACCAGCATCCACTCCTCTCCATGCAACTTCCAGCACCTGAGTTTGAAAATGCAATACAACCCAAAGACGAGATTCAGCATACACAGAACCTGCAATTTTTCTACTACTAAACCCTAAACCCTACATTTTGGCATTCTCTGATTTTCTGCACTCTTTTTTGGGTCTACCTCTTTGTATTTTACTGTTCTCTCAGAGGCAGAAAGTCTACCTCTGCAATAGACATGAAGATGGGTTGACCCGGTTTAGGACCAAGAGCAAAGGTGCAGTAGCCACAGAAATCTCTGCACACGCGTGTGAGCGGAATGAAGACTTTGGGTGAAAATGTGATGACATTGGAACCGCCAACTCTGCGGTCCCGAATCTCCGCAGCTGTTGTCATGAGCTGCGGAGACAATCCCAGTTTTGCCACTTCTGCTAAAGCTTCTTCATCTGGGTGCTCACCCAAATCTCCCCTCCGAATGAGCTCCAATGTGTCCAACCCCGAGCTACTATTGCAAACACATTCTCCATCTGCAAGACAATTCCTGCTGCTGCTGCTGTTGTTTCCCTTGCGACGAACATAATCACATCCAATTGACGATAGGAAACCCGGCAATCTGGTGCTGCTCTCGATACGGCAACAGCTACGACACCTGATGCCAATTTGTGCTGTAACGCTCTTCAACTGTTGCCAATTTCCCACGAAGAAGCTGAGGAACCCCAAATTCCTCACCTGCAGCGACGATGATGATGATGATGTTGTGCTCCTCGTGAAGCAGTTGTTCGTGGTGCAAATGGATCCAAGCTCCATTGCAGCAGAAAATTTATATTAAAAAAAAAAAACTGAGGCAGAAATCCCGTCCCAAAAATCCGAGCTTTCTTGCAATCGATGCTCTTACAAACCTGTGACACAAATCACTCTTCAGTGCACAGTAGAGTTCAACCGAAGTTTCAGCAGATCGCCAACGGACCTAAATTGAACAGCGAAAGTACTGAACCCTAGTAATCTTTACAATGCACACAGTAGTGGGTGTCAAACCTTGGCTTTTTATGTGTCTTGGGAGCAAATGCTAAGTTGAAAGAACCCAATGAGAGGAAATCATCTATCTTTCTTTCATTTGAATTTGATGCCCTTTCTACACATCAAAAGCTTATTTATTTCATTGGAATCCTTTGTATGATTGTCAATAGCTTATTTATCCAGTGATGAGTAATTGGAACTGGTAGGGTAGAACATCATCTTATGAGCAAATCATTTAAGGGTTCTGTGACCTGGGGTTTTGTAATTGTGTAATTTTTCACAATGTTCTTCCAAGAATTTAGATGAAGCATTAGTCTTAGCACTAGTCACCGTTTATAGAACTCAATTCCCATTAAAAATGAGATAGTTCTAACACCCCAAAGTGGGTGTGGTCTGATTTGTTTGAAAATAACTGGACAGAACACATATGTTCCTTTCTCTATGCAATTTACAATCTATGACCAAACACATTAAACTCTATGTAAGGATACCATTCGTCTTATGAACACAAATTTAGTAATTTAAGTAGGTTTGAACCATTTTTTTTTATTGCCATTCAGATTTGAAAATTATTACAAAATGGCAAAAAAATTCAAAATTTTTGCAAGACCAGGTGCACAATGATGGGTGTGTTTAGGGTTTTGAGATAAAAGGTCTTTTGAACAGCAAATTTAAAAGCCTAAAATAGATTATTGATGTGGTGCCACATAGGGCAATCCCATGACACCTTACATCTCCGCCAAATGTCAAAGAGGGACATTGAAGTGATGATGGCCACACTTCTATATTTGAATCCTTTCTTTCCTTATTTGTGTTTTTTTTCCTCAACACTTTTGTGTTTGTCAATGTAAGAACTCCATGATTGCCATAGTTTAGCTTTTCCACGATTATGTTTCTTCCTTCTTTCTCCCTACCTCCTTCTAGTGCAACTTGTTTTTTGTATAGTCATTTCACCATTGCTACCAAAGTGCTAGAACTCCTTGACTTTGCAATGTTGGGACAAGCCAAGAGGGCTCAAGAATGACATCATTTTGGGTGTGTTTGTTCTTGGGCAACAACACACACAAAGTGCACTGCCATCACATGAAGTTTGACAACAATCAAGAGGGCACAAGCCTTCCTAATTCCTCTTTCCTTCCCCCGTTTGTGTGTTTTCATTTTTGCCTATCTATCTGTCTCTCTTGCCATCACCATGCCCTTGTGTTATTGCAGGAACAAAAGCAAAATGTGAAGGTCGGTAACAGTCAAGAGGGTTGGAGCTCTCCTAGCTCCTCTTTCTTTTCCCCTTGTCTTCATCTTATCTGCGAGTTTGTTCATTTGTTTTGCCATTGTCATCACCATGTTTATATTATGTTGCAAGAACAAAGGTGAAGGGTTCATTAACAACAATCTGGAGAGTGTTGAGAGAGCATGAGCTTTCCCAACTCTTTTTTTGCATCTCTGATCTATTTGTTCGCATGTTTATCACCATCGTCATTATTTTACAATCAAGAAGGCCCAAGCTCTCTTGGTTTTTTTTTTACATCCCTAATTTATATGTCCGTGTGTGTCCACGTGTATGTTGTTATCGTCATTTTTACAATTAGGAAAGCCCAAACTTTCCCATTTTTCTATGTTCACTTGTGTTATTTTTGCCATATTTTTAATGTTGATCACTCATGGATCGCCATGCCAATGTTATGTCCCCCATTAACATTTCATTGTGGATGTTATTGTCATTCAAGTATGAATTAAGGCACATCGCACAAAGGTTGACAACATTCAAAAAAGCCCGAACTTGATAGTAGTCGAAAACACCTAAGCTCCATAGTAGTTGAAAGGACTTCAATGCGCCTCTCATTACTTTCTACCACCTTAAACCTCCATCACCATATTCCTTTTGAATGCATGTTTTTTTTCTTATTTTGTCACCTTTACCCTCCTTTGCCAAATTCCGTTTCATTGTCACTATAAACCTCTTTTACTAAATACCTCCAGAATGCACCCTCCATTTCCACTATTAGCTTAAATCTCCTATGGAAAAATCTTCCGACGTATACCCTCCATTTCCACTATGTCATTATAAACCTCCTTTGCCACAATTCTCTTAAATGCACCTTCCATTTCCACTTTATTGCCTTAAACCTCTTTTGCCACAATCCTCTAAAATGCATCCTCTATTTTCACATTATCACCCTAAACCTTTTAAAATGCACCCTCCATTTCCATTATGTCACCCTAAACCTCTTTTGCCACAGTCTTCCAAAATGCACCTTCCATTTCCACTTTATCATCCTAAACCTACTCTATCACGATCCTTTAGAATGCACCCTTCGTTTCCACTTTGTCATTTTAAACCTCCTCTGCCAAAATCCTCTTACATGCACCCTCCATTTCCTTTTTATCACCTTGAACCTCCTTTATCAAAATCCTCTTGAGTGCACCCTCTTTTTCTTTTCTACCACCCTAAGTTTCCAATGCCACCCAGTTTCACCTTGTTATTGTTTAATCTCTCCCATTTAACATTTTTTTCCCAAATTGTTTTTATTTTCTAAACCTTAAACCCATTACCACATACAAACATTTTTTTCTCCTTTACCTATATTTTTTTTCTATATGAGCCATACCAACATAAGCATGCATGGTAGTCTCAATTTTTAAGAATTGCATCAGGGATATTGGGGTGTGATAAGGCTATTTAGGGATTTTTAATTATTTCATGTTATAATAAAAAATGATGGGTGCACATGGTTACATGGGGGGTTGTTTTTGTTTTGGAATTCAATATTGGATGAATGAGGTGTAGGGTTGAAAAAAAATTCAACAAAAATTAGTAATCATAGTTTTAAAACTTCAATTACATGATTTGGGGTGAGAAGTTTCTAGAGGGTTGGTGTTAGAAACAAACAACAAAATTCATAATGTTTGACAAAATGTTGGTCTCGTTCTATTATTTAATGGATAGTTGCACAAACAAGGATGATTTGAGATTTTTAAAGTAAAGGATGTCAATGAAAGGTCCAATGCAGATAGAATAATCTTCAAGCATTATAAACATGTAGGATTGATTCAAGACAACATAACAATTAAAATGAGTAGGATGATAAAGTGGTAATTGCAACATGGATTTCACGATGAACAAAATTTTTATTCAGTTTATGGAGAAGCTTAAGGAGGAGTTGCAAGTACATGTTGAATCCTAGGTTATGCCATAGTGGTATTCAATAACTCTAAGAAATCTAAGATGCATCAGATGGTGTGAACCAAGTAATTTTATTTTTTGTTAAGAAGTAATCAATGAATCAAACCACTCAACCAATGATAGTGTCCAACGTTAAGAATTGAAGACCATGCAAAAATTGAGATGTTTTCAATTTTGTAAAAATCTTCATATATAATTTCAAGCTCATTACCAAAAGCGAGATTGACCTGCAACAAAATCACCAAGGTATGAAAGTTCAGAGAAATTCGATAATACCAACCTCAAGGGGGTTCAATTTCAAGATGAAGGCCACACAATTTGTGGTTCATGATATTCATCATGAAGGTGTTAGGTCAATGTCAAATCTAAGGATGACTCTTGAAATAGTTTTCGTTCATTTATGTGGCTTGAGGCCTGTAGGACATAGTCATGCGCAACGCCATGAATTCAAGGAACAGAAAAAAATCTTTGATTAAAATCAATTTGGTGACGAATGTGTGGAAAATTGGGTACATTGAAATGCGTGATTGTAATTTATAGTTTAAGGAAAAAGAAGGAAAGACATGAAATAATGGTCTAAAACCAAAACAAAACAAAATTTTAAAATCAAGGGAAAACAAATTTAAATAAAAACACATGGGGTGAAAAATGGAAGGAGGTGAAAATGATGTTTATCCTTTTCCTCCCAAAGGAAACCAAGCATGGAACATTCCAAGGGCCACTAAACATGGAACATTCCATTGGGCACCAAGTAAAGATGTTTCCCCATTGACCTCCAAACATGGAACATTCTAAAGGCCACCAAATTGTGGTCTTCCTTCACCTCCTTGCTTCCTTTTTTCTTTAAAGGCACAAATTTGAATCATTTGTCTCTTTTTTTTCGAACATGATTTCCAATTTGAATATTTTAAAACTTGTTCCTACAACTTTCCTTGGGAGGAGAAGAGTGATTAGTCCTAGTAGATGGTGAAAAGAAGGATAATATATTGGATGATAATAGTACCTTTGAAAGAATGGAAATGAGTAGGTGTAGATTTGGAGCTTCAAATTTTAAAAAAATTTCATAAAACATAACTTTTAAAAATTTTAATGTAGAGTTTGAAATTTGGCGGATAGGTGTGCCCTATGATTAAATTTTCAATGAATTAATGCAAATTAAATTCAAATTGAGTATGTGATGATAACAACGTTTTAATTAAATGGAAATCTATTGTCAAATTGAGCTTTTTGTTTTTGTAAAACCCTTTCGAGTTCTATGGCACAATTTTTTATTGATTTAAGTGCAGGGCTTGAAATTTGATAAGTAGGTGCACCTTATAATGAATTTTCCAATGATTTAATGCAAGCTAGATTTGGATAATGTGTGATGG
>Ga0209208_10001462_pt1 | contig 33384 bp, 21 predicted proteins | sample S1TSphfallax_3_FD_187694 | JGI IMG/M metagenome (GOLD analysis project Ga0209208, IMG submission 187694) | Host-associated microbial communities from peat moss isolated from Minnesota, USA - S1T2_Fd - Sphagnum fallax MG (SPAdes) (version 2) | ecosystem: Host-associated > Plants > Peat moss >...
GAACTACCGAAGTATGGTTACCATTTTGGTAGTTTGTTGTCAAATAATTAATTAAATTTTAAAATATTAACTTTGGCACTTGGTTTTTCAATTCTACAATTTTTGACAGTAATGGTTATTAAAAAAAAAAAAAAACAAGCTATTGTTAGAGTTATCGAACAGTTTAGTTTAGTGTGTCTATATTGACTCAGTTGTAAGTCTTGGTCTTGCTAAGTTTGTGATTCAAACTGGAGAGTCAAAATTTTGATTTTATTAAAATTTTAGCACAAATAATAAATAATTTTTAAAAAGATCGACAAAACTGAAAAATATTTTAATTTATGCCGAAATAATAAAAGGTACTACGATATTATCTTTGCCTGGATTTCAAATTTGTGTGATTTGTATTTAAATCCATGGCCAGATCTCTAACTGTATGATATCCGGCGTAATATCCGCCCAACACTGATTTGACAGCTTGAAGACCAAATCCGTGGCATATGAGCGAGGTCTCGCACCTGGATGGGACGTCCCTCCGCACGTTGGACCTCCAAACCACGAACTCCCCGAGCTGCTACCCGGGCGCGAGCGGTCCGTTCTTGTCGCGTGCACTCAACGTCGGATTCTTCACAAGGCAGCATCTTCTTCTTTTTCTTCTTGCCCTCGATTCTTCTTCTCTTGGGAACTTAATAAATGGCGACTGGAGCTCTGAATTTTTCCAACAAGTCTAAGGTTTTCAGATTGTGAATGAACTTCTTCATTTTGGTTTTGAGGTGTTCTTGTGTGGGTTTTTTTGGTCTCAGTTCCCGTCAACAGAAGAAAACAAACAAGCTAGCCTTTTTGGGCGTTTGGCGTTGAGTTTGTTTGTTTGTGAACTTTTTTCGTTGCATGGTGAATTCTGAGTTCTGTGCACTGTGAAAATAAGGAACCCCAACAATTTCAATTTGGAAGAGTCTCTTCCATAAGGTCTTGAAGAAGAAGAAGAAGAAGAAGAAGTTTCAGAGTGCGAGGAACTGGAGAGAGGTGGGCGGTTTTCTTTGGGGTGAAAATGGGTGACTTCGTGAAGGCAGTGCTTGCTGTGGTGGTGCTGAGGTTGCTGCAGAGCGGTGTGAGTGTGGATGCCTGGGGAGCTGATGGTCACCATGCCACTTGCCTTCTTGCCGAGGTATATATCTGGATGCCTGTGCTTTTGTTTCCCCTTTTTTTCCCTGGGCATTTTTCTTTGCATCCTCTTGCCTTTGTTGCAGGTTTTACACAGCGTTAACTAACTTCGTATGGATCAAAACATGTGTCTTCATTACTGAACCAAGTCGTGGCACAGTAGTATCTTTACTTAATTGCTCGAAGACAGCTCAAAGATTTGTCAGCATGTAAACCTGTCTGTAAAGATGGAGAGGCATACACCAAACTCATTCAGTCAAGGATGCATTGCTTGTCTACTGAATTACTGAATGACATGAAAGGATTTTGTTTTTTTTGGTTGTTGTTGTAGCCATTGTTGGCACCAGCAACCCTAAAAGCAGTGAGGTCATTGCTTCCAGAATATGCAAAGGGGAGCCTAGCCAGCTTGTGTACATGGCCTGATGATATCAAATGGCAACACCAGTGGCGATGGACAAGCCCTCTTCACTATATTGACACCCCTGATTTCCTTTGCCGCTATAACTATCTGCGTACCCTTTCCAACCCTTACCTTCACAAGTCCTTTGCAACTTGATTCCATGCCTGCAGATTCTACCTATGATAGAACTAGAAAATAATTACATAGTCTGTTTGGTTTTGAAAGTCATGAGTTGCCAGTAACCACTAGTGTTTTGTTCTACAGGATATGTGAGATTTGTCATTGTTTGTTTTTTATGGTTAAGTTTTGGTTCTTGATTCTTTTGGATTAAGGGCTCATCATAAAGTGGAATTCCTCAAGCTTTTGACCACTACCACAGATTGTTTTGTAGACCTCACAATGTTCATTTGGATTTCTGATATCCCTTTCCAGAGTATCAGTTATCCTAGAAACTGAGAATGATAATTGTGTTATGGTTTTCCTCTCATTTTTTGAAACCAAATTTTGTAGACTAGAACCCCTGAACACTGAACTCCTTGTGTGTGTTTTTTTCTTTCTAGGTGACTGTCACAACGAGTATGGCGACAAGGATATGTGTGTATCAGGAGCAATCAACAATTTCACCTCTCAATTGACCTCTTTTCAATTACCACTTGACCTTGCTGCCCCATATCTCATGACCAAACATGATCATCCAAATCACTGTATGTATTCCTAGTGCTTACTTCATATGCACAATGTTGTACTTATACCACACCCATTCCTTGTGTTTGTTTTGGTGACAACCAATACAACATTGTTGGTAACCTTACCTTCTTGTGGGGGATGGGAGGGGGGGATTATATGCTTATCTACACCCACTGTTGGGAGCTGATGAACTCAGTGGGTAGTCATGGCAGCTTGTCACTGCCATTCGTGATGAAGGTGATGGTCTGTCACTTTGTGAGTGACTCTCATGAGGTTATGACTGCACTCATTGTTGTGTTACCTTTAATTGTTGTTGTGGAGATTTCTCTGCAACTTCATCAAGCTTCTTGTGGGAGGTGGGAGGGGGGGAGTTTCTCTCTGCAATCAGCTTAGTATTGTGTGTATTAGTGAAATAGTGCCCTTTTACATGGCTCTATATTGATCTTTTCTTTTAGATTACTATATTGTAGTACGTCTCTGTGATATGGTGTAGTGCTTACCAATAGTTGTGGGATTGTGAATGGCAGATAATCTAACAGAGGCAATTCTTTTCTTGGCACATTTTGTGGGGGACATCCACCAGGTTCTCCTCACTATTGTGCTTGGTGTATCTTGGGTGTCTGGTTTAGCATACTAATAATTTGATAATCCTTGTCATTGAATGTGAACAGCAATGCCAGATTTTTGTAGATTTGATATTCAGGTGTAGTCTGCTATGATTGCACAGTATCTTTTGCATAGGTTGTGTTTGTGTTGATACTGGTTTGTAACATACTGTTGCTACTAGGATTTTTTCATTTACATAGTTGCTGGTGAGGTTTTACATCAACTTATTCACTTTTGCAGATCCCGTAGTCTTAGGAAATATTTCTCATTCAAATTAGGGCTTCTTTCTTTTCTTCTGCAGGTCAAGCATGTAGTTCTAACCCTTTGACTGAATCCAACAGCCATTACATGTGGGATTTACATCAGACGCAGGAGGCAACACTATTTCAGTGCACTGGTATAAACGCAAGTACAATCTGCACCATGTACGTATAGAGATCACTCTGGTCAGATAGTACTGTACAATGCTCAAGGTTACTCACAATTAATTTGAACCTTGTATAGCCAGGCTCAGTTCCCACTCTGTGTAGTGTTCATGCTGCCAGATGGACAATAAAGACAATCTGTTGTATTCGTGCAGATATGGGACAGCGAGTTGATAAACACAGCAAAGCAGCGATTCTACAACTCCAGTCTTAGTGTTATGGTTGATGCAATTCTTCTTAAAATTGGAGTATGCAGAAACTTTCCCAAGTGCTCCTTTTCATAGCCTGACTTCATCCCTGCCTCCCCCATTTGCTTTTCGTCATTGCACATGTTTTCCACTTTGTTGTTTTCATTTTTGAAATGCATATTTGTTTTCCAGATTTAAGGCCTGCAATTTGTGACCAAATTTGGCTTCACAACAGGAGAATCAAAAGTAAGAGCGTTATGAAGGACTAATGGGCATTGATTGCAGGGTAAATGGGTGGGAAAGACCAAATCATGGGGTGCATGTGCTAACCATGGAATTTCATGCCCTGATGTGTAAGTTGTTGCTTTGACTAGTTTCCATTTTTCCTCATTCTAGCTTGTTAGTATGCATGAAGGGACTCTTCTTCTTGACTTATAACCAATTTAATATATATGTAAATGATGCAGTGGACAAGAGAACATAAAACCTTAACAGAAAGACAAAAAGTACCATATGCAGCTCACCTCTTACCTTTGTCTGTGCAATGTACTCATGCTGATATTCTTTGGGCAAATGAAGCACGTGGTACAAGATCTGATCAAAATTCTACTGGTTTTTGCAGTTATGCGGCTGAAAGCATAAGTTTGGCATGTAAATATGCTTATCGGAATGCAACACCTGGATCTAGGCTAGCAGGTAATTGCTTCATACCTGCTGTCAATGCCTAAGAGGAAATCTAAATCTAAGGATAGAAGGAAGTCGGACATATAAGATTTCTTTATCAGGTGCTGCTGACATATATGTCTTTGGGTGTGTGGATGTTATAATCTGCAGATGAATACTTTTTATCAAGATTGCCAATTGTGGAGAGGAGACTTGCCCAAGGTGGAGTTAGGCTTGCTTTCATCCTCAATCGTTTATTTGCTCAAACTTCTGACTCCCTAATCAATCAAAAGTGAGCTAAAGATTGGTTGAGAGATCCTTGATGGCCACTCTTCTTTATGAAATAATTGTGTGTCATACATACACAATTGAACACAAGAAACTGCCTAGATATGTGTGTAAGTTACATTACACAAATTAGCAGATCACACACCTGATGTGGCTGCATTGTGCCTTTGTTGCAATAGAAAACAAGGCATGATGCACAAGGTACAATATCAAATGAAGAACAGAATTCTCTTGTAATCATTGATTATTTTTCAAAAGATCATGTGTTTGTGGCTGGGCATGGGAAAATAAAGGGCCATGTCCTCAACCAACACTCAGCTTCAAGGAGGTACCAGCATTAGCATAAATAATTTATCCACAATTCACTGGTGGAAGGTCTGAAATGTACAATGCTTATTAACAAATGTACATGTCTTATTATTTCTTAACATCTCAAGAAATGTACTCAGCACTTGGAAGTTTCTTTTTCATTTTCCCACATATACATTTACTGCAATGACATGAGTTTTTCTGGGCTTTGGTTGTGTGTTGCTTGTGCATTGAGGTTTTTAAATCCAATAATCAGTGCTGAAAATAAAAAATCTCCATTGTGTCTAGACCAATGCACATACATCTTTTGATTAGTTGAAACAGCTCTGCACTTTAAAGTTCACAAAATGTTCCAATGAACAGCTTCACTATGAATTCATTGATATGTTTGATGCTTGATTACTTTCATGTACTTCATTTTAGGTTTTGAACTGCTGTTATAGCACTGCTTGTACCTGCACCACTGCATGTCAACTAGTTAGACTAATAAATTTGAGGAGAAGCAGGTGGACCTGGCAAAGGCAAATGAAGTCATGAAGAGAAAGTACACCAGTTTGAAGGGAGATCCCCTTCTTACAGATAAACACGAAGTCACTCCTACTTATCCATGTAGATAATAGCAACAAAGGAACAGCACAAATTTGAAAAGGAGAAACAGGTGTGCCTCGCAAACAAAGTCAGGAAGAGAAATCACACAGGTTTGAAGGGAGATATGCTTCTTACAGATAAACACAAAGTTATTCCTACATCTATCAATGTAGATAATAGCAACAAAGAAATGCCATCTTCTCCACCATGTTTACGTCTATCAGATTGCAGAGAAAACTCCACAGGAATACTTTGAAGGTAACGATTGTCTTTGTTCCAACAAAAACCAAAAACTGACTTGACATGGTTCTCAGCCATGATCAACATAAGAGAGGGAATTGAAGAGCAAACACAACTGTGGCTTTGTCTTCAACTTGACAAAACCAAGGACTTTTGATATACATTCATTGAAGATTTCAAGCACCCAAATTCCTTCCAAGGATTGAAGGAAGAGAGTTTGGGAATAGATAAGAGACTATCTAATCATTGTGAGAGGAGATGAAGACCAAAATATTGAGATCTGAAACCAAAACCCAAGACTCAAGGAAATTGATACTCATGTAGAGGTTGGAATTATGCAATTGAGATTTTCTGGGTGGACTCAAGACATTGATAAATTGCAAAGAGTGGTGAACTCAAGTACCCACCTTGTGAGGAGGAAGTTCATACAAATGTCATAACAAGTAACTTCTTTTCACATTGATATCATGCACAAAGTAGGTTGAGATGGCACAGATAATGACTAATGATCAATGTTCTAGAGGTTGGTACAATGCAAAGAAACTGATGCAAAAGCCAGAAAACTAATTAAATCCAGCAATCAAAGTTCTTAGAACTTTCTTGCTAGGTCAAATCATGTATTTCTGGATTTCTCCTCCTTGGATGTCTGGGTGTTACAGAACCAAGCTGACCACACGCCATTTTCTGATCATCCCCTCGGCTATGTCTGATGGAGACAACAATCCCTGAACTAGCAACTATATCTCTAAAAAGCAGAACATCTTCTAATGGAGTGGGTTCAAACAAAGAACCTGCATGCAAATTGAAGGTGATGAGATTAATCTTGCATGGGATTCCACACACCAAATCCACCAGCCGCTTTGCATCATCTGTTGAATCATTTACATTCTTCAAGAGCACATACTCAAAGAATACCTTTTCTCCTGGCCTGTGCGTGACAAGCTCCTCCCGCACACAATCAAGCAAATCCATCAATTTATACTTCCTGTTCACAGGCATAATTTGGTCCCTCACCTCATCTGTGGTTGCATTTAAGCTTACTGCAAGAGCACAATTTGAAGTTTGGCAAAATGTTCTAATCTGTGGCACAAGTCCTGAGGTTGAAATGGTTACTTTCCGTGGACTCAAATGCAATCCCTGTCCGTTTGTCATAATCTCTGCAGCTCTAATCACATTATCGATATTCTGAAAAGGTTCTCCCATACCCATGAACACCACATTCGTCACTAACCCTAACCCTAATTCTTGGCTGCACATTCTTGCAGCAACCACAAGCTGCTCTACTATGTGAGCCGTACTGAGGTTTCCTTTCAAGCCCATTTTTGCGGTGTAACAAAACTGGCAGTTCATAGCACATCCTATCTGGCTCGAAACACAAACAGTGACGCGATTTCTAGGTCCTGGAATCAAAACAGTCTCAATCTGAGCACCGAATTCCTCAACAAGGAACACAAGCTTTCGTGTCCCATCTCTTGCGTGATGGATACCTTGCAGCACAAGAACCGGACCGAAGTCGGCATGCTTCTCCAGTACAGCTCGGAATTCTCTGTTCAGGCCTTGAATCTCGGAAGTCGATTGCGCCCACTTCCCATTTCCGTACAGCCATTTCCACAACATCACTGCTCTGCTCGGTTTCTGCCCTAGAGACTCTACCCATTCCTGAAGCTCCGGGAACGTCATATCCTTAAGATTCCTTTTCTTGGCCACCGCGATGTGGTGGAGGTCGGATGAAGTGGAAGAAGTGAAGAAAGTGGATGAGAGCTCATCGCGATTTGTATTCGTAAGCTCTGTATTTTCTTCTATTGCTAGAGACGAGGAACATATTGTTAAACATTGGGAAAATTTGGGTACCTTGATCACCCGTGAATTTGCAGATAAGAGAAGAGAGGAACCTCGAAATGTGTGAGCAGTAAGACGCACAGCGTTGCCCAGAATCCCTGCCGCCATCGCCACCATTTGCATGCAACGGCTGCTGCCGCGCTGCGTCGCTCTCTCCGACTCTTCCTGCAAAACCTGTGCACATCCAATCCACGTTTCATGGAAGTGGACCTGGTTTAGGACCTGAAACATCAGGTGATGATAAGTCGTGAGAGTCGAGGACCTGATTCAAGACCTGGGAAAATCAATCAGTTCCTAACCTTTGAGAATCGGGACCTGATTCAAGACCTGGAGAACCCAGACCTAAATCAGGACCTCATTAAAGACCTTAACCAATCAGGTGAGTCGCCTTGAGAGCCGGGGACCTTATTCAAGACCTGGAGAACCAAGGTGGGAAGGTTGAGAATCGAGGACCTCATTCAAGACCTGGAGAACCCAGGTGGTAGCTTTAAGGATCCAGACCGGATTCAAGACCTGAATCAATCAGGTATCACCTTGAGAATCAGAACCTGTTTCAAGACCTGAATAAACTAGGGTTTTGAGTTATGGCTTGAGAATCGGGACCTGATTCAAGACCTGAAAAGTGAAGGGTTTCTTTTTGAGAAATTGGGAATGTGATTCCAGACTTGAAAAATTAGATGCATCGTACTAAGTAGTAACCTGAGAATTGGGGGATTGGGACCTGATTCGGGACGTGAAACTAGGGTTGGCTGAAAAGCGGAGGGCGTTATGCTTTGTGTTCCTTTCAGCGACGTGCAGAACCGCGTTTCTCTGGAGCGAAATCGCCGCCAGAAGGCAGAAGAGGGCGCACAATAGTTGCAGAAGCAGGCAAGATGGTGGCCGTCAAGAAGACCAAGAAGGCGCAGGAGAGTATCAACAACAGACTGGCTTTGGTCGTGAAGTCTGGGAAATATACTCTCGGCTACGCCACCACCCTGAAGTCGCTGAGGGGCGGGAAGGGCAAACTTGTCATTATCGCCAACAACTGTCCGCCGCTCAGGAAATCCGAGATCGAGTATTATGCCATGCTTTCCAAGACTGGTGTGCATCACTACAGCGGGAACAACGTGGATCTCGGGACGGCTTGCGGGAAGTACTTCCGTGTCTGCTGCTTGAGTATTACTGACCCTGGCGACTCCGACATCATCCGCTCCATGCCTTCTGAATAGGTAGGTTTCGCTCTTTTTACACCGATGTGTTTTTTCTTTAAGATGGACTTGAGGCTCTTTTTTTTCGAAGCTCATAGATCTTGCATGGTGGCGTGGGTCGGGTGCAGCTCCGGGAAGATATGTAATTCATGACTATCATTAGAAGAAGCTTTGATAATGCGTACAATTTGAGGGTTATGGAGTCTTGAAGAACCTATTCAACTTCATTGAATCTTTCATACCAATTCGTGATATTTCCTTCATGTTGCTTGATGATTCCTAAGTTTTCTTATTCTTCTTAGTTTTCTTTCAGGATGATGGTAATGATGTGTGTTGAATTTGTGTGCCCAAGGTTGTTGCAACAGCTTTGGAGCTGCTTCTTGTAGGTGGATCCAGACCAAGCTGGAAAAACAATGGAGCTGAGAATGATGATGATGAGGTTTGAGGGTGAATTTTTGGGATATGGGTTAGGTTCATTCTGACCTCTTGTAGTAAAATTTGGACTGCTATTGTTACTGTGCACAATCCTGGAGAATTTCAGTATTAATTATTTCTATTGCTTTATGCATGTTCTGGACTGATCTGTTGGAAAGTTGGAACTTTGCAAGCACTTTTAAGATTATAAGCTCTTAGTTTTTCTCTGCTTATTGTTCTTGTTATAGGCCTGGAATTTCAGCATTTGGAGTCTTCCAATTTTGTGTAGTCTTGTAAGTGGTGAGCTTTTTGAAGCCAACTTGATCCTTGTTCATCTTGTCACTTATGTTTGTTACTTTCTGTTTTTTCTTCCTGTTGCGTGTACTCTTTTTTTATTTGTTTTTGCCCTCTGTTTTGCTATATGTTTTTCCCTGCTTTGGTATTAGGTTCCAGCCAGTATCATGGCTGAGTCTTCCTGTTGCTGCCAGACTTGCAACAGAAACCCAGTATGCAGGCTAGTGGTTTACACTGGCTGATACTCACTCTAGGTAGCTGATGAAGTCAGTATGTAAGTTGTGATACATAGATAAGTTGCTGTCATACATCTTACTGTTAATGGTCCTTTAACAAGTGATGGACTGTCACTATTGTTTGTACTGCTAGTTTTATTGTTCTTTGTTCAAGTTCTACCCTTCCATGTTTCTCTTCTTCCTGGTTCTTCAGTCGTTATCTGGAGTCTTTCTTTGACTCCAAAAGTTTTTCACATTGTCCTTTTTTAATCATGAGTATGGAGATTTCTTGATTCTCGTGACAGTTATTGTTTTCGATCTGGAATTTTGAATGTGATGGCTGGATCTGCTTTTGCAAGATTCCTTGGTTGGCAAGCTATAAGTTTTACATGCATATGGCCAGTTTAGAACTGGAGAATTATTGAGGGTGACATGAGGTGCTGTTATGCATGTTCTTACAATTTGGTTATATGAAGAGTGCAAGTTGAGGGCCCAGGCAAACCTGGGTAACCTCTTTGATGACAAGAACCCTAAAGGGAGTCAATTAGCACCAGTGTCAAGCTAGTTTTGTTGAATCATTGTGCAGCTAAATTCTACTAGTCAAAGTGGTTGTAAGATTGCTGTTGCTCCTTTGGCAATTCCTACTTGGAAGCTTTACATTTTCCTTCTGATCTTTCCTTTCCTCTTTCTCTTCCTTTTATTCCCTTATTTTTGGGTGTGATGCTGCTTTTTTAAAAATCCACACATTTTTTTGCCTTGGTTCTTTATAACTTCAAGTTATTTCTTGTGATACTTACAATCAAGATACAAGTGTCTAATACCCTATTGAATTTTCTGTTTCATGTGATGAAATAAAAGCCATGCTCACCTTTTGCTGTGGTAACAAGATTACCTCATATGCATAATAAAACAGAAATGGTATATCCCCTCTTTGTCTGGTGCATCCAGCAGCTCTTTACTTACTCCATCATTGTACTTACAATAAAAGATCACAACTAGAATCTGTAAAATGTGATCAGCCTGCTTCACAATTACAGATGTAGAGCTCTTCATTCATCCAAGATAAGTTGAGAGGAATTTGGAACTTGTCATTGCCATGTCCTTGACATCATTCTGCATGAAGTGAAACACTGCAGGTAGGACATCATCAAGCATGGTAGTCATTACTGGTTCTGTCCATACCAGTGACTGTGCTGAAGTCCCACTCAAATCCATTTCCTTGCCCCAGAACCTTTGTTGGAATTCCAAACTACAAGACTATTTTTCCTGCCAAAGTCCATCAGGGGAAAGATGATGTCCTAACTCACTCAAATAGGGAAAGATATAGGCATTGGGTGCAAACAGCAGACAAGACTGCTTCACCATGTATGATAGATGCTTGCCTACAATTTCTATTGTTATGAATAAACAGATAATATCTGAGCAGTGAACTCAGAAATAAAAAAAAGTTGTAAATCATATGTACTTAAGGGGAACAATTTATGACATTAATAAAAAACCTTTTTAAGAAGATTTGCAACTGCTCATTAAAATTACTACTGTGGAGCATCTTTCTTATTTTAGACCAAATCCCAAAATGGACATTCCTCACAAATTCCTCAAATCGATTCCCATAGGATTTATAGAAGTTATCAAGTTCTGATGAGTAGTCGGTGTCTGACAAGCCGCTGTGAGTCCGTCCCTTGCAATGAAGAGCTTTAAAATAAAGAATTACTGCTGCTATTCTGATGCTGAATTGGAGGTACTTCCCATCACCAAGAGAAAATGGAGTTGCACCATCCATTTCCCATGAGACAAGCTTTCTGAACATTGCAACCTCCATCTTTTTGGGTACCTGAAATATCTCACACAAGCACCTGAGGGTGAAGATTCCAGAGTATGTCAAGCTGTAACTTTTTGGCAACTGTGAGTATGTTGTCATTGGAATAGTGATTCCATGTTTGCGCAATCTTGATGATATTTGGCAAATGATTTGAGCTGTGCACTTGATGTTGGCCATTGTGTCGATTACCTCACTAGAAGCCCATAGAGCCTTGTGATCTAATTGCTTTAGTTGTCGGAACATTTGCGGATGATGTATCATTTGTCCTTTGAGATCTTCAGTTCTTCGAGATTTGATCATGCGGGTACTCTTCTTTAATGGGACTACAATGAAGTGATCTGGTAATGCTGGCACATTTGGGAACAAGAATTGCCGCTTGTCCAAAATGTTCCTTTGCAAATCCTCACCCATTGGGTCTGAATCACTGTCTGCAATTACTATCTGGATTGGAAGCTCATAGTCTGACAATGTTTTCTTCAACAAAAGAATCCATTTGCACTGGATATTTTCATAGATAGGGTGCAAAATCCACACAGCATGAATCCTATTGCTGCTGTTCAATGTATCCATCATGGGTTGTTGGCCCTGTTCATTATCATGATTCCAAACTTCCCACAACAACACTTTCCATTGTGCAAGCCATGATGACCAGGTCCAGCTTAAATTCCTCTCTTCCAAGAATTTGTTAATGCGTTCCAGCTGCCTATTGTCACCCGTACCATTGCTTACATGAATGCACAGTGGAAGAGTGGGATGCTTCCACTCCCTGTTGATATCCATGGTCTCTGAACCCAGATCAAGGAGATCAGGTCCAAGACTGTCCAACACAGTGGGGTTCATCTTGCACAGTTGTGCCATGAATGTTGTCTCTGTGAGTAACTTTGTTGAACTACCTATCACAAGGACTCTGGTGACATGGTTTGTCTCAACTTCTGCAGCAGCAAGAAATGCTTGGTACATGGTCTTCCTTTCATACAGCTGTTTATCACAACATATCACATTATACATTAGTGTTGGATGTTGTTGAATCAGGGCTGAGGCCATTATTAAAGAATTACTAGAAATGAGAGCTGTAAACTCAAGTTCTAGACCACAAGATCAAAGTACAGACTGGATGGAGACTCTATCCCAGACACACTATGTGGATGGAGGGCTGATCAAATTGGTGTCAATTCAATTGCAATGGGCAATGCAGAAACTTCAACCAAGATAGTAGTACAATCGATCATTCCATCACACAAACTCAGACTCACAAATTTGTAAAGTTCAAGACAAGAGGAAGCAGTCAAGAAATGGGAAACCATGTGCACCTACCTCTGTGGCAGAAAGTGGATATTTCATTGCTTGAACCAGTTTCTCACCGCCTGGCAATGAGAAAAAACCATAGCACAAGTCAATCCCCAAGCATTCACTGTGCCTGTCATCATTCCAAAGGTCAAGTGAAGGAGTAGTTCCAATTGCTAGACTCCTCTAGTCACAAGGCAGCAAGTGGATTTCCATGCTGGGTGATAGAAGAAGTAGAGGTCTAGGAAGACGATGAGAAATGAAGAAGCATGAGAAGTTTGCAGCAACAGCAAACCCTGGAACAGGATTTTTGCAAGCCCTGAATGCTGCAACCCAACCATAGTTACTAGGGGGAGGCTTGCGTTGAGAGGGGTTTCAAGAAGGAGCATCACAAACTGAATTGACCAATAAGGAGCTTAAAATCCTGAATCGTGCCAGCTTTAGATCGCACTGGCAACTGTGAAACTAGGACCTTGATTGTTGATACATGTTCACAACTTGAGATAGTCAAAAAATATTCAGGAGGAAATTGTGTACATACCAATCAGGAGACTGGCTTTGACATGCCTGAGCTCCGCACAAATTTCTGAGAAATCTGGTCTCTTGCAAGGAGCAGCATCCCAGCATCTGTGTATGAGGGACACAAGATATGGAGGCAGGGAATCTGGCAAGCTTGGTCTCAAGCCTGTATATTTGATCCTGTCAAGTAGACCAGTTAGCGGCTCACCCATGAATGGGTCCTCCCCTGTCAGAATTTCGGAGCACGTTATAGCGTAACTGTAAACATCCGCCTTGAATGGGTGGTATTTTTTGTTTGGTCCTGGATGAGAAGACTCGCCGATATGAGAAGAAGTATGCAGCTCCGGTGCCATCCATCGAGTTGTGCCTACCTCTTTTGGCGAAGAGGAAGTTGCAGTCGCGGCTTTAATTTTTGCAAGACCGAAGTCTGTGACTTTGACGCGCAAATACCCCTTTTCGGCCATCGCCAAGTTTTCGACAGGATCGACCAGAATGTTGAGAGATTTGACGTCGCGATGTACGATCCGTTTGTGATACAAGTACTGCATTCCTTCAGCGGTTTGAAGCATGATGTCCAATGCAACGGCAAGCTCAAATGGCTCCGACTGATCAGATCCCCGACTATGTATGCAGTCGTAGAGGTCTCCAGACATGAGCTCCATGATAAGTGAACTGCCGTCCTCTCGCTTTGGGGTGGAAACGCCAAACAACCGCACGATGTTGGGGTGAGAAAGACCTGCTAAGATTTCGGCCTCATCCTTGAAGGTCCCGTAAACTTTTTTCTTTGCGAAGCTTTGACCCAGCCAAAGCACTTCATACACAACTCCAGAAGCCCCCGCTCCACGTTTCTTCCCGGAGACGAGCTCTGTTGGTTCTATATTCGGCAGGAAGGCTCCTTTCTTTTTGTCGTCAAAAGGAGGGGGCTCCAATTTCAACAGGTTTTGTACCAGCTTTCCTACTTGTTCGTCGGAAACTCCGCCACGCTGCTGCAACTCCAGTAGCGTTTTTCTTAAGATCCCATGATCTTCCAAAGCGGCCTTCTTCAACATACCACGGATCGCTTCCCTCTTACGCGCGCACTCAGCTGTGGTGAACCCTTCGATCATGTCGCGGTGAAGGTGGTTGGAAGTAGTATCGGTTCTCGCATCCGAGGCGACGATGCGGATCACGGCAGCACACCAGTCGAGTTCAAAAAAAAACTCGACAAAAGTATGAGTTTCGTCTACAAGCTTTACTGCCGCATGGAGCCAGTCCTTGTTGCGGCAAGCTCGTAGAATTGCTCCGGCCTCCGTGGTCACCCGGTAAAGCTCCTCCAGGGCTCCTTTGCACTGCTGCTCGCAGAAGGGAATTCGTTCCTCATCAGGTAGAGAACGGATATCACCGTCTACCTTTGCCAATATCTCCCCAAGCTTCTCCGTCAAGAGACGACACTGATTCTGGTTGATTTGCAGCGATTTCTTTTTTTTCAGGAGTCTCTTCACCTCATCCGACGAGAGCTGGAAGTAATTAGTATTCGTCATGCCGATGACGTTCGAGCTCAAGATCTGTCGCCTCAAGTTCTAGTCCCTAAAATGATTGAATATTCTGATCTTCACTCCACGAGAGATACAAAGAACATGAATTCTAGCCTCTCCAGCTCTGGAGTGTTCTCTTTCTTCATTCATCTGCAACTCAATATGGTCTTGCACACGCGAGTACGTAGTGCTAGAAACCTCGTCTGTGCGGCTTCATGTTCGTGTTCACAACCCAGACGTTCAAAAACATTACTTCGAAATACGACTCATGAAGTTTGAATCTGAAGAGCTGAAACATGAGCGGACCTCATGAAGCACTTCGCCAACAAACCAAAGCTCTAGACTTCTTCAGCTACAACAGACTATGAAACATGTATGCACTAAAAATCTCGAGCTTTTCTATACACAAAAATATCCCAGGAATAGACTAGGACAACGTGCACAGGCGCGAATCTGTTGAAATTCAATAGCCTAATGCTTGTGTGACGGGTTACTCTACCTCAGCACTTTAAAGCCCAGTTTCCGGGTAAAAGGATATGAGACAAAGTGTGACATTGGGAAACAACGGTGGAAACATCTTATATATTAAAGCTAAGATGGTGTCTGTCCGTTTGTCTGTTCGTCCAGATGCCGATCTTGGTTTCAGGACCTCGATGGACGGACAGGACCAGGTTTTGAAATCGAGGTCCCTAGATGGAGGAGGACATGTCTGTCCGTCCGTTCGTTATTACTTCTTTTACCTAATTTACTTAAGTTACTTTCTACCGGCAGGGGGGCCAGCAGGGGGAGGGGACCGACGGGGGTGGGGAAGTGAAGGGAGGTATTTTTTTTTTTGTTTTTTTGGGTCCTCCCTCCTTTTCTTGGGGGTGGCTGGAGTGGCCACGGGTTACCTACACGAGTGAAGAAGGGAGTGCTCTTGAGTGCTCCAGAGTGCATCCTGTCTCTGGTTCATTGGCTTTGTTGAGATTTTTTTTCTTAGCGCATTTTGGCTGTGTTAGAATTTGTGGCCTAGTTTAATTCCAGTGACGATTAAAAAAAAAAAGAACTGGTACATGGGTGATTTTAAAAATCTTACATCGCAATACCTTTATCATTTCAGCATAAATTAAATAATTTTTCATTTTGTCGAACTCTTGAAAATTTATTTATTATTTTTGTTCAAGTTTTAATAAAATCATGCAACCCTTCAAAGATAGTGACTTAAAAACTAAGATAGTCTAAACACACTAAATTGTTCCATAAAATTGACAAGAGCCTCTTTATTATTTTGTATAATCATTACTTGTCAAAAATTTCAGAATTAAAAATTCAAGTGTGAAGTTAAGATTTAAGATTTAATTAATTATTCAACAGTCTGTTGCCGGAATGGTAAAGCCACTAGGATAGTATGGTCCTCTCTGGACAGTTCCAAAAACCATTTTTATTGTATGGTTTCTCTCTGAAGAGTACTAAAGACAATACCATAGACAAATTCCTATGGTATGGTTGTCCCTGGACATTTCAAAAATAACTATCTCATTTTCAAGCTTATCTCATTTCCCTTTTAACAATTACCTCTCTCCTTTCATAGGAACTACTTTCATCTTATAACTTCCTCCCTCCTTTTATCTACCCATGAACATGGATGCAATTATTTTTTAAAATGTGTCTCATCATGTCCATGAAGTGTATGTTAAAATTAAATTAAATTTGACATTGACATAAATAATGATGAATTATTGAAAACCATATGAAAACATTTAAGGACAAAAAAAATTGATTGTCATTAGTAGCGCATAGCAACACAAAGACCAAATTGTGTAGGGATATGAATTCAGAGGATCAAGTTTGGTCACTAAAGACAACATGTAAAATATATGTGAGGACATAATGTGATTCATATTAATTAGTTCATGGGTGCGCTCACACTTTTTTGTTTTTCTTTGAAAGGACCACATTGATTGCATCACAAACTTATAATATCACAAAATTTTAATAAAATCAATGTGAAAATCATAAAACAATATGCAAAAATGACACAAGAAAATATATTATTTTTGTATAAATGATGTGTTTTTTCTATTTGTGATGTTTTGATGTCAAGTACACATGATTTATATTTTAATTAAATGTATGCAATTATTGTGATGTAATTTTGGATAAAAATATGTGATTTTTGTGTATTAAACATGAACATTCACGTATGTCATTCAAAAAGAAAAATCATTTATTTGAATATTTGAAATATTGAATATGTATAAATATTATTCATATTAATTATAACACAAAATTCATGTGATTTTTGTATGAACCTATGAAAATGGAATTTTGTATGAAATTTGTACAAACCTATGAAGCTTGATAAGTTTGTGATGTGGCCCATCACCAATGTTTTTGGAACATTGAACACTCCCCTAATAAAAACACTTGTTTGGACCCCGATTAACAAACTAGAAACAAATGTGCTCCCCTATCCTTTTCAATTTATATACATTGAGTTGAATTGGAAGCAAACCATATGGTCCATAAAACTAAAGTATTATTGGGAACATCTTGGGCAATCCCATGGGAACATGATGGGAACACATTGGGAATAAAGAAAAACAAAAAATATCCCACCCACCCTTTTTTGAAAAGAAAAAAATTGGACCCCCATGAATGCATGCTAAACTTTTCTTTGATTGCATGAAACTTTTGTTTTCAAAACTATTTATCACCATTTTTTGCTTGGGCTATTGCTAGAGGCATAAGGGTGTAGTCATGGTAACACATACCACAACAAGTGTAACCAATGCTTGATGTTCCATGTTATTGAAAATGTAATTTAATTTCGTGTTATAATTGTAGGATTTATTTATATGATAACATTCATGATATATCATGGAAACTTGTGAATAAACTTAAAATTAATCAAATCAATAGAAAATATGAAAAAAACACTAATAAAACATTGTAACCAATGTTTTTTTCAATAAAAAGGCATGTTTAATAACTTTTTTAATAATAAAAATGGCATATTTTGACAAATTTTTGATGCAAGCCTTATCAAAATACTATAAATTTTTTTTCATGATTTTAAAAGAATTTTTTCTAAAACTTTTTGTGGACTATTCCAAGAATAAAGTAATCCCAAAAGGGTTGGTGTGGTTCATGTTATCCCGTTTGCACCCACAAACTATCCAAAGACATGGTAAAGGTATTCTTAAAGTCGCCCAAACATGACAATGGAAGAAAACCTTGGCTTGAAGGTGTTACAAAAATAAAAAAGTAAGGTAAAATTTGAAAATGCACAAATTTCAATGCATTCTTATGTTGCACGTCAAGTTCACCTATTTGCATGTGTGAGAGATGTTCAAGCGTGAGTGAGTAGGTGTGTGAAAAAATTGTAAGAAATACCATATTGAAAAACTTTCATGGAGCCCTTGCAATAGTTCTTGTGAATTTATTTTGGTTTTAAGAGGTTTGAGCAAAAACTTTTTTGGTAATTTTAAGCAAGTTTTTGCAAGCTTTTGATTTTTGAAGGTTTTGGTTTCAAGAGCTAAATTTGGTCTTTGGAGCTTTTTGTTTCAAGAACTTTTGGTTTCAAAAATGTTTGATTTTTGGAAACATTTGGTTGTAGAAATGTAGGTTTTGGGAGTTATAGGTTTTGATAAACTTTTCGTAAGCTTTCAAAACCTTTTGGTTTTGTAAGTGTTTGGTTTTGGGAATTTTTGACAATTTTTTTATTTTGGAAGCTTTTAAGAGTTTTCAAGAGTTTTTGGATTTGGGAGTTCTCACCAAGTTTCAAAAGCAATCATGTGGAAAATGTGATTTGGAGGATGAATAGCATGGAGAGGAGAGGAGGAGGAAGCCAAAAAAAGGGTCTAGTTCTTAATGGTGAGGATAAAAACAAGTTCTTGGTTTTTTAGAGCCATGAAAATAGTAGCCCCAAATTGTGAAGATGATAACATTTTTATTGATTGTTAGAAGGATTTCAAAATGTGTTAATCTTTTTTAGACTTGTGTGTGTGGTCCATATCAAAAAAATATTCACAAGATTTATGTGATGATTTAAACCCTAATTATCATTATGTTAGTTCAATACCTAAACAAAACTTGCTTGAAAGTTCCCTTCCAAACATCATATCCATCCCATTATATTCAACTTGCATCTTTCAGTATTAATATGTAATCAAGTGCATTTTTTTGCCTCTTCTTGCAAATGCCATTGTCATATTTCCATAGTTACCCAAAGCACCTCCATGCTTTGGTAGCTCTAATTAGTAAACATGGCATGGTTCAAAATGGTAAGGTTCAATGTCCCTTGTAATGCATTGGAAATAAAATCAACCATAGATTTTATTTGGCTTTAATTGCAAGTGTTGATATTTTCAAGAGCATTTGTGACGCGTTCCAAAGCTCTTTGATAGACTCAAATATGAGTTTGAAGTGAAAACAGCGGAAGTGCAAGGAATCGAGGCACGCTCCTTGGCTCGTAGCACTTCAGGGGTAGAGGGGCATGCTGGAGCTCCGGGATGGGACTAGGAAGAGTGACAATCATCAACTACTCACATGGACCTGCACAAAACCAAACACAAGGTGGTTAGTGCATAGTTGGAACACTTTTGGTGCTAGGACGAGCCATGGGCAAACTTGGATTCACAAGACTCATTACGGCCCGGACTTGGAGGAAGCCACTACCTTCCCCCTTATAGTATACTTTGTGCCTCTCCACGAGGCCCACATCCAAATGATATTTTGTTCAGGGATTCTCGAAATTCCCAAAGTTGGGACTCCTGTGACTTTGGAGCCCTATAATTTTGTGTGCAGACCTCTGATTGAGTTGAGGTCTAAAGCAAAGTTGTAGCCCTTGTTGACATCTTTTTAACGATATGTCGCACTCTACGTGCACGTAAGGAAATCGGGTCGATTCCTGACTTTTAGTGGTCGGGAGTCAAATTGCCAATTTGACTTTTGGCCATTCTCTTGGCCATAACTTGTGTTTTAGATGTCCAAATGGGTCATGCGAGCCCATTTTAAACATCTAAGTTTCAATATATTTTTAATGTTATAAAGAACTCTTCAATCCATTGGGTTTTGACCTCTGAAATCGCTTTCTAAACATTCAAGAGTCCACTAGGACTCCAACTCCCAAGGTGGAAGCTCCTTTGGGAGTGTGAGGGTTCATTCCTTCACACTTTCTTTCACTCTTGGGCTTCCTCTCTTGGCCCGCAACCTTGCAAGCCCTTGCCTTGGTTGCGAGCCCAAGGTTAGGGTTGTGACAATTTGGAATTTGAAATTCTATGTTCAATGAGCATGTGGTTGCACCTTGTTGATTTACCCCCCACCCCTTGTCTGTCCCTCCTTTTTTATTCAAATTTTAAACCTATTGATAATTATCCTTTCTTGGGCTTAGAAACTCCATGATAGGAGCACAAATGATTCAACATAAGATGCCAGTACCAAAATTTTCTAATTGTTTCTGAATCAAAGTTTTGATTTGCATCTTAATTTTGTTATTGCATTTTGATTTTGCACTTGAATTTCAATTTGGCTTTTGCATTTCAATTTTGGTTGTGCAGTTAAATATGATTTTGAACCTCTCTAGGTTTTTTTAATTTTCTCATTTTCCTTCTTTAAATTTAAACTTCATTGGTTTTTTTCCTTTCAAACATCTTTATATTTTAGATTTAAAACTTTTTTGGATGTTTTAAATGATGGATTTCTTCAACTCTCTTGACTTTTGATTGTGGTTTATTTAATTATGATTGATGAGGGTTTGACTAGGGTTTAATTAAGTTTAATTAGGATTGATAAAGGCATGGTTATGATTACATTAATTTTGATTAAATCTTATTAAAATTGATTAAGGGTTAAAGTTAATTAAGGTTTGATGACATCCAATTATAATTGATAATGCTCTAGTTACGGTTTGATTGTTTTCTATTAAGAGTGATTAGGGTTTCATTAGGTTTAAATAGGGTCTAATTAAGTTTGGTTAGGTTTGAGTAAATCTATTTAGGTCTAAATTGGGATTGAATTCTATTTGATTAGGTTTAAATAAGGTTGTTTTTACTTGAGTTGGACTCTAAGTATGGTTTGATTAGGTTTATTTTCAGCCTTTGAATTTTGAGTAGGATTTTATTCAATCTATTTTTATTTTAACATTTTGAATAAGATTTGATTAGTTTATTTTCAACCTTTGGACTTTGAGTAGGATTTAATTAAACCTATTTTCAAGCTTTGGACTTTGAATATGATTTGATTAAGTTTATTTTAAGTTTCAAGAGGTTAGAGTTATCCATAAAGTCACCATGTTTTCACCTTGTTTTTGGGCCTCCTTTTACTCACTATCCCTTCTTTTAATGGGGTCATTCATGGTTAAGGTTCCAAATAAAAAGGAAAAGGACTTTAGAACTTTTTTAAAGTTATCTGGTGGTAAAGTGAGTTTCATCATGTGTTTCCTTTTTATGATTTTATTGGGGGTGAAGCTCATAAAATCATAACTTTAGGACTTTAAAACATTTTTTTCGGCTTTGGAATTTGGAATTCTTTTTTATTTCTAAAATTTGATTTTTTTAAAAATTTCATATTTTAATTTAAAAAAAATAATATTAGGATCCATCTTAAAATCTATAAAACTAATCATAAATACCTCTATAATTCCATAAAGGCATAATTACATCAAAACAACGGTGCCATTCTCCAAAAAGAACCAGAGTAAATTGAGTTCTATCTTTAGATAAAGTATGATTAGGTTGGTAAAAAAATGTTATATATATTTTTCTCCTTTTTCTAATTATCTCCCCACCAATAAATAGACACAAATAAAAATAACCAAATCAAATCACCAAAATGCTAATACCAAGTAGTTGCTTCAAAGCCAAAATGATGTGTTTGAATAAAATGTCCTAGATATTGATGAATAAGACATATGATATTAAAATTTTAAGTTTTTCTAGATTTTTTTCTAAGAAATTTTATGTGAATTTTCATTTGTGACCATACGTATGGCGGGGTTTAATCTTGAGCCATTTTCCATGACACAAGAGAGTGATTGTAAGGTCTTCACCAATGAAAAACCTACAAAGGCTCCTTAGAAAGAAAAAAGGCCAAGTTCCATTGTACATTTTTTGCACTTGAATTACATGGAAGCGTTTTACCATCATCATTTATGTTCTATAACAAACAAAAAATGTGACACATTTTATTTAAAACTAGTTTTGGAAATTTGTTTACAATGATTGCAAGTTTTAATTCTCAAATTCAACATTTCTAAAGGAAAGCCTCAAGGATAGGTTGTAGGATACTTCAAAGGAATTGAAGACAAATACAACAAATGAAGAAGGTGTAGAAAGGGTTGTGTTGCAAAATGATCATGTTTTAGCACAATTCAAGACAATTGATGGTCATGCAACATACAATGTACTCAAAAGGCTACTCCTTTGATAAATGGTACAACAAATCCTTTGTCTTATTCCTTTCATGGGCATAGCCCTAGCCTTATGTTTGATAAGATCTAGGGCCATCATTAAGACCTAATATTACATCTACAAGTACACCAATGGATAGGCTAATGACCAAGATCAAAATGTTGATTTCACAATTTAAGAGTTTTGCCACTATCACTAACAAATTGGAGGCCAATGTGAAGGATAGGGAGGTTTTGTTAAAACCAAAGATGAATGTTAACATAGAAAATAAAAAACATTTTTAAGATGGTAATTTGAAAGCATCTAGAATTTGTGTAATGATTACAAATGTAGAATTCAAGGTTAAGGTTAAGGAGTTATTAAAGTTTTTTATAGTTGTCATCCCAATCATGGTCTATTAGATCATCTAGATGATCATCAATAACTTCAAATGTCAAGTCTTGGTGATGCCTATGTAGGAATTTAATTACCTAGTAGTGTAACTACCTTGAACATATGGTTATACTTTTTTGTGTGGAATCAACACATTTCATTAGCCTTTTCAACTTGTAATCAACTCCAAGTGTTAACTAACATGTTTCAATGTGACACATCACAAACATTTCACCCATGTAATTAGGGTCATCCAACAAATACTCAAAACATTCATCTATGTGCACAAAATATTATCACTAATTCTTGTGGATGTTTGATTAGTGCATCATGGTATGGCCTTTGGGTATTTGAAATCCAAATAAATGAACAACACACAATGATTCACCACCATTGTGTTCATTCAATACATTTTTTTCCCTCATGAAATTAACTTTTATGGGTGGGATTGTTCTAAAGCTTGTAAATCAATAAATCCAATGCAACCTTAAAATTACAAAATTTGCATAAATAACATTTGTCCCTCCTCAGTTATGGGAAATTGGATCTTGGTAACAAATTATGAAAAAAATGATGCAAGATTCAATAAAAATGTTGTCATCATTTATTGCACTTTTGCTCCAATTCCAAAAGCCAAAGGAAAACATCATACTTAGTAACATTACCATGTTTCATATATAGGATGAAGTTGAGCAAGTGTTGTTCCAAGGACAATTTGGATGGTTGTTTGAAAATATGATATTGTTCCCTTCTGGAGCTTGCATGATTAATAATGATTTGGACCACAAGTTGCACCAATTCCTCAAGCTCTTCCAAAAGGAAATTGATGAAGGTTTTAAACAAACTTACCATAGTCCACATGGTCACCATGATGTCTTGCACACTTATATTAGGTTTGATCAATTGCCTGCCTTTCTCCTCCAACTCCATTGGTGTGAAATATTCCCAAGTATTGATGTATGCAATTGCAACTTGTATTAGTATTCAATCTTTTGCTTCAATTTCATCAAGTAGTTTTTCCTTGTTGTTTGAGGAACTCAATTTGCAATTCAAAAAAATATATATTCACAAGCTTTTTTTATAAAGAAAAAAAATGAAATGATATTCACAAAACCCTAAAAAAATGTAGAGAAATGAAAGTTAAAAACCCCAAAAAAAATAATTAAATGAAATTCACAAACCCCAAAAATAAAGTAAAATGAAATGGGACATGCAAAACCCTAAACCAAATTCAAGACAAAGGCAAATAAGATGATATGGCATTTGAAAATCTCTAGACCTTATATTGCCCTAGGTTGAAGGGAATCCAAAGTGATTATGTGACCGAACAACATGTCACCCCAATAGTGCGAACACAACAAATCTTTAGGGTTTCATTTTTGTTTTATTGTTTTCATTAGCTGTCACTTTTTTGCATTCTTACGGTGGGAATATATCCATCATTGCTGCAAGGAATCCATGGGTAGGCTATTTTATTTGTTTGTGTTATGGAAGACAAGAGTTGTGTCGCGTGATGGATGGTGGAGGAAGCGACTGCATTGAAGAAGCTTTGCGGAATGGATGGAGGAAGGTAAGCATAAGAGGCAGTTTGAAGGAGAAAGCTAGGGTTCTTTTTGGTATGTATTTTTTTTGTTTTTGAGTTCTCAGACTATTGAGCTAATTGTTGACAAAACTCCGCTACATCGATGACTTAGCAGAATAATTGTTCAGATCAATGTAAAGCTAGATATGAGGGGTTGATGCTAAGGAGTCCGAGCCTAGAACAAAGGGGCATATAGAAGTCTGGAAGCATTTGGAAATAGGGAGATTGAATTGTAGTGCTGTAGCGGGTTTGCCAACTAGAAGACTTGAGAATTGATTCTGTGAAAACTAGTGAATGTCAGCTGAAGCACTCATTGACACTGGAACATCAGAATTTCAAGGAGTGTTATGTGTTGTAGGGTGTCAGAAGATCTAATTTTGTTTAGATCGATTAGATTTTCAAGGAGTGTTATGTGTTGTAGGGTGTTAGAAGATCTAATTTTGTTTAGATCGATTAGATGTAATCAGGTTTGCTATTTGTATCTTTCACTTTCTTTTTGGTAACAATTAAGCCTCCTCAACTCTGGCCATGCAAAACAGTTACAGGTCAAATAAAAAAACCCCATGCACCACCAAAGTCCAAAATGTTGGAGTGTCCATAAAAGTTAAAGTCTCCTAATTTTAAGGGATCAATTATTTTTCACCCAGCACTCACACAGAAAGTGACTTTCCGAACAACTAGGAAGTAGTTAGAAAAATAAAAACAGGGTGTGATGTCCTTGGCTGACTTCACGGGTATCTTTAACAGCCAAGTTTTTGCCGACCATTCTCACGTGACCAGCACGCTTGGGGCCAGAGGGGAAAGGCAAACCGCGGCAATACGTTAAAAACCACTTGGGCTGTTTAACATTTTTCTCACCCGTGCACTTGATTGTCGACTTTGGAATCCTCCAAATTCTGGAAGAATAACCATTAATTTGGGTCTTTCCAAGTTCCAGGGCTTTTTCTTTCAATTTTTTGATATCATGAATTTGGCCACAATTTTTTTTTAATTAGCAAAATGAGTCAAATTCACACTTTAAAAACATAATGGTCCAAAAGTTTCCCAATTCTTTTGTTCAAAAAATGAGAAAATTTGTGAAAAAAAAACCTCTGATTTCAACAGGTTCATTTCTTTGCAGGTTTGCGTGCATCAGAGTTTAATTGTCTCCAATCCAAGGACGTGGTCGGTTGCAAAAACACATATTTTCACACTGTAGCTTGTACTGAGGAGATTGATTGTGAGCTCAGCCTCCTGTAGTTCTATGAAGGTTCTCATTCAACTTATCTTTATAGTAATTCATATTTTGGGGCCTGGCAAGTATCACGAGCCTGACTCTGGTGCTCACTATACTCATTGGTCATCCCATTTGAGCTACTTACAAAGTCAATATAATGAGGATTGTTACGCAAAACTAAGAATGAACTCTCCAAAATGATCATCATATTCCTTTTTGAACTATATTACAATTTACTCTAGTTATGATCACATAGATTAGGTGAAAGGTTAATTCCCTAATTAGGGCCTATCTATCAATTGACTACCTATCAACTTACCCATAGGGTACCTACTTACTTACTCATCTATCTATGTAAGACAAGGATGATAAAAAGCTTACATTGAAAGTTGCATAGGACCTACCTAAGGACATACTTAAGGATTATCTAGAGATTATTTAAGGATTACCAAGATACTTACTTAGGTTAATGGATACTTAAGGATTATTTAGGAAGTTACATAAGGCTTCCTAAGGTGCTATAAAAGCATTGCCTGAGTTAGGGGATATTTAAAGATTATTTAAGGAGCCACCTAAGTAATCTAAAAAAAAATTTAAAGACCACAAATATCCATCTATCTAAGTTATGGGCTATTTAAAATAAAGGTTATCAAAACTTTACTAGGAGATTACATAAGGACTATTTAAGTCAGAGGATACCTAAAGACTACCTAAGGACTAAATTACATAAAACTTACATAAAGGCTATGAGTCAGCCTTAGGTAACCACTAGGTAACCTTTTTTTGCATTGTGAATCAATATATTTCAATAACCCCTTAATTAAATTTTTAGTATGCCTTAACCTAAGAAATCTCTAACTAGTTTCACAAGTAGACTTTATGTGGTCTTTAATATATCTTTAGGTATTCCATAACCTAAGTAGACCTTTAGGTGTCTCAATAGGTAGCCTTTTAGGTAATCCTTTAAGTAATCTCTAGTTATTACATACATAGGTAGACCCTTAGATGTTTCCTTTGGTAACCTTCTAAGTGGGTTGTATCCTATGTAAACTTTTGATAAACTCTGGATAGCCCCTAGGTAGGGGTTATGTAGCTCCTTAAATAATTTTAAAATGTTAAATAGTCTAGATAGTTGTCTCCTTGGATTGGTTTAGTAAATTTTAAATAATTTTAAAATAATTTTTAAGTATCCTATAACTTATGTTGATCCCCAAGTGTCTCTTTAGATAGTCCTTAGATAAGTCTTAAATAATTATTAAATATCTCCTAACTTAAGAATTCCCTATCTAATCTCTTAGATATGCTTTTTGTAATGCCCTAAATCGTCTTCAGGTATCCAATAACGTAAGTAAGACCGTAAGTAAACATGAAAGTGCAAGTGAAACACCAAGACATGAAGAAACATTTGCACATTGTGTGGTGCAACACTCTAGAAGTAGGAGGCTTCTAAGTTCAGGTGCTATGGGTTAGAAATTACAGAAACTAACAGGACCACATGCAAAACACATGGGGGGAGGAGAGAGCGAGATTGTGAGCAGCAACCATTTTTTTTGGCAAATTTCTGTAAATTGGTTAAACTTTTTATCAAAATAATAATATGCTGTTCAATATTCCCTTTTCCTGAAAAAAATCAAAAAATTTGATAAAAATGCCACATTTTTACACATGATATAAAAGTAGCCATGATGTATAAGGATTTTAATAAAATTCTACTGCCATAGCTTGTCTATAGCAAAATGTGACAATCTCCTTGTGAATGATTCTCAATGTGGCAACATCACAAAATTGAAAAAAAGACATTGGGGCCAGTGTTTTTTTTCCAATTTTGTAATGCAGCAACAGTAATGAGCTTCCCCAAGGACATTTCAACGCAACTGGCAACAATTTTGTACAAGATAGTTAAATGTGTAATGAGTAAACAGACCGATCATTCCATGTGCTCAGTAGAAACTGGACAGATCTGTGGCCGCACTCTTCCCGCAAAAAAGTACATTAGCATTCAAGGGGTGGGGGGTGGTTTGAGAATTTCATTGAGGTCAAGCATTCAGAGAAATTTAGTAATATATGTGAAGAGCACCTTGTTAGTTATACCCATGAATCTAGTTATATCCAGAGGAGGGATCTTACACCTACTCTGCCTAAGATCTCTCTCACTCTTAAGGAGTAGATGTAGGAAACCCCCCCCCTCCTTCAGCTTGTGATCTCCACATCTTTTTGTGCATAATAACATTCCCCTTGAATGCTTTACAGTGGGTAAAGCCCATGGGGTGATGATATTGCCTGAATGTGGGGCTGGATTCAACTACAGCGTTGTTATCCTATGCCCATTGTTTTCAGAACCTCTGCTGTAGGGCTTTATCCTACACTTCACACCATTAGAGAATTTTTCTTGTTTTGCTTCATCATTTTCAATGTTCTCAATATGTACTTCACAGTTTACAGAACTATGCAATTGATTTGTTGTTGAGGGAGCACTACCTTACTAGCATCATGAAGATTGAAAAGAAGCCTCCACTTTGTTTTGCTTCATCATTTTTGATTTTCTCAATATTTACAGAACTATGCAATTGATTTGTTGAGAGAGCATTACCTTATTAGCATCACGAAGATTGAAAACTGTGAATACACTCCAGTCAGCTGCAAATTGATTCACCACAATTTGATGGAATCCAGCAACCTGTACCAGTCAAAGATTTTCATGTAACCTATCATTTATTCCCTGTTCAGAAGTGTCAAATAATATACCGAGCATATACCCTGATAGAGCGACTCGATGTTCCTGCAAAGGTAATCCTCGACCAGAAAATTCAGGATGTTTACTCACCTCTATCTGGCAACATAATGCTCATGGATATCCATTCTGAGGTATAAGCACAAATACATGACTCGCAATAGCTGGGAACATATTTTGAAGAATATCCTTGATGCTTGATTTACATTTGTTGGTGAGTTAATTGTCAACTAATTGTATCAATTGCAGCAGATCCTTAGGCTGCCACCCACAACCAACCCTAGGTTTACTCACTCCATGAACATTCTCCCAGAATAATCTCAAGAGTGCCCATTTAGCAACTCACAACCTTTGTGCAATTGCCAACTGCAAGACTATTTTTCATGACAAAGTCCTCGAGGGGAAGATGATGTTAGAACTCATTCAAATAGGGAAAGATGTAGGTGCAAGCAACAGACAAGACTGCTTTACCCATGTATGGTACATGCTTGCCTACAATTTCTATTTTTGATGAATAAACACATAACATCTAAGGTATTAACTCAGAAATCAAATCAACAAGGGAAAGGGGTTATAAAGGCGTATGCATTAAGGGGAACAATTTAGGACATTCACAAAAAACCTCTCTAAGAAGATTTGCAATTGATTTTTAAGATTATGACTGTGGAGCATCTGTCTTATTTGAGAAGAAATCCCATAATGGGTATTCTCCACAAATTTCTCAAATTGGATCGCATAGGTATCATAGAAGTTATCAAGTTCAGATGAGTAGTTGGTGTGTTGGGTCCATCCCTTGCAGTGAAGAGCTTTACAATAAAGAATCACAGCTGCTACTCTGATGCTGAATTGGAGATACTTCCCATCAGCAATTGAAAATGTAGTTGCACCACTTTCACGTGATTCCCATGAGGCAAGCTTTCTGAACATTGCAATCTCCATCATTTTGGGTACCTGAAATATCTCACACAAGCACCTGAGGGTGAAGATTCCAGAGTATGTCAAGCTGTAACTTTTTGGCAACTGTGAGTATGTTGTCATTGGAATAGTGATTCCATGTTTGTGCAATATTGATGATATTTGGCAAATGATTTGAGCTATGCACTCGATGTTGGCCATTGTGTTGATTACCTCACTAGAAGCCCATAGAGCCTTGTGATCTAATTGCTTTAGTTGTCGGAATCTTTGCGGATGATGTATCAAATTTTGTCCTTGCAGATCTTCAGTTTCTTGAGATTTAATCATGTGGGTACTCTTCTTTAATGGGACTACAATGAAGTGATCTGGTAATGCTGGCACATTTGGGAACAAGAGCTCCTGCTTGTCCAAAAAGTTCCTTTGCAAATCCTCACCCGTTGGGTCTGAATCACTGTCTGCAATTACTATCTGGATTGGAAGCTCATAGACTGACAATGTTTTCTTCAACAAAAGAATCCATTTGCACTGGATACTTTCGTAGATAGGGTGCAAAATCCACACAGCATGAATCCTATTGCTGCTGTTCAATGTATCCATCATGGGTTGTCGGCCCTGTTCATCATCATGACTCCAAACTTCCCACAACAACACTTTCCATTTTGCAATCCATGATGACAAGGTCCAGCTTGAGTTCCTCTCTTTCAAGAATTTGTTAACGCATTCTAGCTGCCCATTGTTGCCCATACCATTGCTTACATGAATGCACAGTGGAAGAGTGGGATGCCTCCACTCCCTGTTGATGTCCATGGTCTCTAGATCAAGGAGATCAGGTCCAAGACTGTCCAACACAGTGGGGTTCATCTTACACAGTTGTGCCATGAACATCTTTGACAGTAATTCTGTTGAATTCCCTATCACAAGGACTCTGGTGAAGGTGTCAGAAACATCATTTGTCTCAACTTCTGCAGCAGCAAGAAATGCTTGGTACATGGTCTTCCTTTCACGCACCTGTTTATCACAACATATGACATATACATCAGTCTTGGATGCTGTTGAATCAGGGCTAAGGCCATTATCAAGAATTACTAGCAATGAGATCAAGCTCAGTTCTTGACCACAATATCAAACTGCTGACTGGATGGAGACACTATTGCAGATACACTAGTTGGATGGAAGATTGATGTCGATTCTATTGCAGTGGGCAGATCAGCAACTTCAACCCAGACAACGTAGTACAATTGGTCATTCCATCACACAAACATGGACTCACAAATTTGTTAAGTTCAAGACAAGAGGAAGCTCAGTCAAGAAATGGGAAACAATGTGCACCTACCTCTGTAGCAGAAGTTGGAGGATATTTCAGTACTTGAACCAGCTGCTTGCCCCCTGACCATGATAAACAATACCATAGCAAAAAGTCAATCCCCAAGCATTCAATGCACCTGTCATCATTCCAAAGGTCAAGTGAAGGAGTAGATCCAATTGCTAGACTCCTCTAGTTAAAAGGAGAAGCAGAGAAGTTTGGAATGCCAGCAAACCCTGGAAGAGGATTTTTGGAAGCATTGGGTGCTGCAGCCCAACCGTAGTTGCTTAGGGGAGGCTTGAGAGAGGTTTCAAGCATGAGCATCACAAACTGAAATGACCGGTAAGGAGCTTAAAATCCTGAATCACTAGCTAATGAGATCACGCCTGTGAAACTAGGACCTTGATTGTTGATGTTCACAACTTGAGATAGTCAAAAAATATTCAGGAGGAAATTGTGTACATACCAATCAGGAGACTGGCTTTGACATGCCTGAGCTCCCCACAAATTTCTGAGAAATCTGGTCTCTTGCAAGTATCAGCATCCCAGCATCTGTGTATGAGGGACACAAGATATGGAGGCAGGGAATCTGGCAAGGTTGGTCTCAAGCCTGTATATTTGATCCTGTCAAGTAGACCAGTTAGCGGCTCACCCATGAATGGGTCGTTCCCTGTCAGAATTTCGGAGCACGTTATAGCGTAACTGTAAACATCCGCCTTGAATGGGTGGTGTTTTTTGTTTGCTCCTGGATGAGAAGACTCGCCGATATGAGAAGAAGTATGCAGCTCCGGTGCCATCCATCGAGTTGTGCCTACCTCGCTTTGCGCAGAGAAAGTTGCAGTCGCGGCTTTAATTTTTGCAAGACCGAAGTCTGTGACTTTGACGCGCAAATACCCTTTTTTGGCCATCGCCGAACTGTCAACAGGATCGACCAAAATGTTGGAAGATTTGAGGTCGCGATGTACGATCCTTTTCTGATACAAATACTGCATTCCTTCAGCGATTTGAAGCATGATGTCCAATGCAACGTCAAGCTCAAATGGCTCCGATTGATCAGATCCCCGACTATGTATGCAGTCGTAAAGGTCTCCAGACATGAGCTCCATGATAAGTGAACTGCCGTCGTCTCGCTTTGGAGTAGAAACGCCAAACAACCGCACGATGTTGGGGTGAGAAAGACCTGCTAAGATTTCGGCCTCATGCGTGAAGGTCCCGTGAACTTTTTTCCTTGCGAAGCTTTGACCCAGCCAAAGCACTTCATACACAACTCCAGAAGTCCCCGCTCCACGTTTCTTCCCGGAGACCAGCTCTGTTGGTCCTATATTCGGCAGGAAGGCTCCTTTCTTTTTGTCGTCAAAAGGAGGGGGCTCCAATTTCAACAGGTTTTCTACAAGCTTTCCTACTTGTTCGTCGGAAACTCCGCCACGCTGCTGCAACTCCAGTAGCCTTGTTCTCAAGATCCCATGATCTTCCAAAGCGGCGTTCTTCAACATACCACGGATCGCTTCCCTCTTACGTGCGCACTCGGCTGTGGTGAACCCTTCGATCATGTCGCGGTGAAGGTTGTTGGAAGTAGTATCGGTTATAGCATCGTAGGCGACGATGCCGATCACGGCAGCACACCAGTCGAGTTCAAAAAAGAACTCGACAAAAGTTTGAGTTTTGTCTACAAGCTTTACTGCCGCATGGAGCCAGTCCTTGTTGCGGCAAGCTCGTAGAATTGCTGCGGCCTCGGTGGTCACCCGGTAAAGCTCCTCCAGGGCTCCTTTGCACCGCTGCTCGCAGAAGGGAATCTGTTTATCATGAGGTAGAGAATGGATATCATCGCGTACCTTTGCCAATATCTCCCCAAGCTTCTCCGTCAAGAGACGACACTGATTCTGGTTGACTTGCAGCAATTTCTGTTTTTTCAGGAGTCTCTTCACCTCATCCGACGAGAGCTGGAAGTAATTACTATTCGTCATGCCGATGGCGTTGAAGCTCAAGATCTGTCGTGTCAAATTCTAATTCCAAAACTGATTGAATTTTCTTAACTCCACTAGAGATGCAAAGAACATGAATTCTAGTCTCCCCAGCTCTGCAGCGTTCTCTTTCCGCACTCATCTGCAACTAAACATAGTCTTGCACACACGACTACGTACTGCTAGAAACCTCGTCTGTGGAGCTTTATGTTCTTGTTCACAATCCATTCGTATTATCAAGAGCTGAAATATGAGCGGACCTCGTAAAGCAATTTACAAAAACAATTGACCAAGTTCTAGATTTCTTAGCCTACACAACAGACTATGAAACATGCATCCACCACACAAATCTCGAGCTTTTCGAGAGTCAAATCGCCAGGCAAATAGACGACAACAAACTTGTACACGCAAATCTGGAGAAAAGTGAGAGACTATGACTACGTTATGGTCATTGTTTACTCTTCCTGAGCGCGTAAGACAGCGTTTAAGACTTGAGTAACCAAGTTTTTCCTCGCCCGTTTCTTACAATGGGCACGCGGCCGGTAGCCGCAGGGATTAAATAAAATATATTACGCTACTTTCTGGACGACCGGCAGTAACGACCGCTTTAGCATTGTCCCCGAAGCTTTTCAGCATCTCCTAGAAGAACCCTACTCGCCACCCAGTCCCGCACTCCCGGTCCCCATGCCCTTCATCGGTAACTTGGAAGCCCGAAAATCTTGGGAACAATAATTATTAATTTGGGTCTTTCCAAGTTCCAGGGGTTTTCTTTTCAATTCTGAGATATCATGAATTTGGCGGGTTTTTTCAAATTTTAGAAAAAATGAGTCAAATTTACACTGGAAGAACACAATAGTTCAAAATTGTCCCAATTTTTTTGCTAAAAAACGAGAGAACTTTTTGGGGGAGGGGGGAACTTTCTTTCTTCTTTCTTTTAATTTAAAGTCAATACCCGGACCAGAGAGATCCATTTGACGACAATTACATAGTTGACTTGAGCAAAACACTCCTATTGTCTAGGCAAGAAACTAAGTACAAAGCTACCGCTTTCTGATTAGCCGAATGCATCAATTCAGGAAGTAAGCTGCACGGTGTCAATTGTTTCCCTAACTGTTGACTAAACTTGCAACGAATGTCATGGTGAGCAGGGCACACTAATAACAGGTGGTCTTCATCCTCAACAGCTCCTAGGGAACATAGACGACAAATCCTATCTCTCCTCGGGACACTCTCAGGCTTTGCATGCCTGCCACACTCTACCTCCAAACGATGGTTTGAACATCTGAACCTT